>SAMEA104315436__coassemble_781_pt1 | contig 46178 bp, 45 predicted proteins | sample SAMEA104315436__metabat2_low_PE_041 | metagenome-assembled genome bin SAMEA104315436 (sample SAMEA104315436) | gut metagenome | biome: Monkey gut; feature: monkey-associated habitat; material: faeces | place: China | collected 2013 | reverse complement strand
TTCCCGACGGCTTGATTAGTATATCGCAATTAGGACGCTCTGTCAACTACTTTTTTACATTTTTTTGACAAACACATAGGTTATCCGCATTTTTTCCTATCATGCTGCGCAGATTTTCAAATATACCGCCAGTTCTTACTGCTCGTTGTTATCTTCTTGTGCCCAATTATCCAAGCGGCTTTTCCATTTTTGTGCCGTATCTATCGTATTTTCTGCTGTTTGCACTGCATCCTTGGCTTCATCATAGCGTTGTCCCCAACTCTTGTCATGTTCATCATGCCATTTCTGCTGTCCGTCTTTATATCCGCTTTTATAGTCATCATCCTGCGCATCGCTGACCGCATCGACATCTTTATCTGCATCTTCATACCCTTGCTTGTATCCCGCATCATACGAATCATTAGCCCATACCGTCGTGCCGCCCAACAGTACGCCTACACAGCAAAGCATAACCATCATTTTTTTCAGCATATTTTAACACCGTATCCTTTCTAAAAAATCACACCGCCATTATAGTCTTCGTTCCATAGACCGTCAAGCATTTTATGTTTTATATGCACATACCTTGGTATAATAGCCTTCCTGCCTATCTTTTGCTACAATAAAATTGTCAAAGGAACCCCTTCCAACATCCCCTTTACTTATCGTTTAACTTTCTCCCACCTCTTCAAAAAATACACCTAGCAGAAAGGACTCTCTTCACCCCACAGGGAAGAAAGTCCTTTTTGTTGTGTACGTATCATATAATGCCAATTATACCAGTTTTCCAATCACTTCGTCTGCCGCTAATTCGCTCCATAGCAGCTGCATGACTGCCAAAATAAGCAAAATGGTCAAGCCCAGCCGCATGTAGGATGAACGGGTAATCCAATCAAAAGGCGGGCGTTTTTTGCGTTCTGTAATCTGATACTGCACGTCGTCTTTTTTATTTAAGATGCGAAAATGGCGGGCTTCTTTATAGGCAGAAAAGACACCGCTAAAATTCATGGTCACATGAACTTGCGAATCATCCATGCAAGCTTTAGCTATTTCTTGCAGCCACTGGCAAAATACAGCTAAAAACTCACTGTCAGCACACGCACTGGAAAATGCAAAAAATTCAATTTCACATTCCCGAATGCCTTCTTTCATCGAAATTTTCAAAAACGGATACTGCTGCTGCAGTAAGTCCCGCCACGTTTCTATTTTTTTCCGCAGTTCTTCAGGCCATGTATAGCGAACAGCCTGCCGGGGCGCAAACGAAATTTCACCGGAAATTGTAAGCCGATAATCGCCATAGTAATGACGAAGCCGTGTTTTCCAATTCATTTCCATCCCTCCTTAGGATAATTTGGCACCACATGACGGACAATATACGGCTTCCTGCGGCACGTTTTCACCGCAGTGCGCACACTGCCGCTTTCCGGCTGCCTGCGGCGGCAAGGCTTCTTTCCATTCGCCGTCCAAGACAGGAGCTTCGCTGCCGCTCATGCGGTCCATCCGCTGCTCTACCTTGTCCATCCGTGAATGAAGTTCCGCTTCCGACACGGCAACGCGTTCTTTTAAGCGGTCTGTTTCCAAACTTGTCCGTTCGATGCGGTGTTCTGCTGTCAAATCTTTCAAGACAGCAATAATGATTGCTGCCAGCAGCGGACTAATCAGCAGGGAAAAGAGTCCCCAAAGAATCGGGCTGCGGCCGCGCCTGCTGGCAAAATACGCGACTAAACCGCAAAAGATAATATATAAAACAATAGACATAGTTCCACCTCATTTCTTTACTATATGTTCATTATACAAAACGCGACTTCTCTTGTATAGGTACAACCGGCAGGTTTCCATGCAAGAAACCCTCTTATCAGCCAGTACACAGATAAGAGGGTCCTCAAGATATATGTTTATTTCAAAAGATTATTGTCTGTAAAATAATCGATGCGCATCGCTTTACGTACGTCAGCCAATGTCTGATTTGCTTTTTCAGCTGCTTTCGCCGTATTGACGCGCAGCATGTCATATACATCAGGCAGGCGTTTTTCCCAAGCATGACGGCGTTCGCGGATAGGCTGCAGTTCTGCCTGCAGTACGTTGTTTAAGAATTTTTTGACTTTCACATCGCCTAAGCCGCCGCGCTGATAATGGGCTTTCAATTCATCCAGCCCGCTGTATTCCGGCAGAAATTCCGGGAAGTATTCCGGCTTGCAGAACGCATCCAAATAGGTAAATACTGTATTGCCTTCCAGATGGCCCGGATCTTCGCGGCGCAAATGGGTCGGGTCCGTAAACATGGACATAATTTTTTTCTGAATATCTTCTGGTTCTTCCGACAAGTAAATGCAGTTGCCAATGGATTTGCTCATTTTCGCTTTGCCGTCAATGCCGGGCAAGCGCAGGCATGCTTTATTTTGAGGCAAAATAATTTCCGGTTCCGTCAAGGTTTCTCCATAGACGGTGTTAAATTTATGGACAATTTCTTTACATTGTTCCAACATCGGCAGCTGATCTTCCCCAACAGGAACAGCTGTAGCTCTAAAAGCTGTAATATCTGCGGCCTGGCTGACAGGATAGCAGAAAAAGCCTAAGGGAACGCTGGCTTCGAAGTTTTTTTGCTGGATTTCTGATTTAACAGTCGGATTGCGCTGTACGCGGGATACGGTGACAAGATTCATATAGTACGCCGTCAATTCCGGCAGTGCCGAGACCAGTGACTGAATAAAAATCGTGGATTTTTCCGGATCAATGCCGCAGGCTAAATAATCCAATGCTACCTGCATGACATTCTGCCGTACCTTTTCCGGATGTTCTGCATTATCCGTCAATGCCTGCGCATCGGCAATCATAAAATATAATTCATCATATTCGCCAGAATTTTGCAATGCAACACGTTCCTGCAAAGAACCAACATAATGTCCTACATGAAGGCGTCCCGTAGGACGGTCACCTGTTAAAATAACTTTTTTCATACCTTGCTCCTTTGTAAATGCATACCAAAAATCCATACGTCAATCATATGTCTGGTAAACAGTTTATCAGTATTCAAATTTTTACATTCTACGTTATAGTTTACGCTTAGATGTTCATACCGTCAATATTCGTTTTCCTGAATAGCAAAAAAGAATAGTACAGGCTTACATTGACTTGGCGTTGTCTCTCCCCTATAATAAAAGGCGGCAAAAATCCCCCTGCCAACTATGCAGGGCCATAAGGAGGCCTAATACCATGAATTTCATGAAAGAAGCCATCGCAGAATCTGCTAAAAATTTGGAAACAGGACATGGCGGTCCTTTTGGCGCCGTCGTCGTCAAAGACGGCATCATCGTCGGCCGCGGCCATAATGAAGTCATCAAAAACAATGACCCAACGTGTCACGGCGAAATGCAGGCCATTCGTGACGCCTGCCGCAATCTCGGCACGTATGATTTATCCGGGTGTGACTTGTATACGTCTGCCCAGCCTTGTCCGATGTGCCTGTCCGCTATTATTTGGGCAAATATCAAAACGGTATATTACGGCAATACCGCCAAAGATGCGGCAGCCATTGGCTTTCGCGACGATTATATATACCAGTTCATTGAAAACGGCTGCAAAAATACAGACGTTCTGTCCCTGACACAACTGGACCGGGACGAAGCCAATACAATATTTGCTGCATACAAAGAAAAAAACATGACTATTTACTAGTAAGTTCTGTCTATTCCGCAGTCCCTATCTAAACTGCTGCCGGCTGCATAAACGCAATACACAAATAAGGAGCTGCTGCATATAGGAAATATCCTGTACGCGGCAGCTCCTTATTGGTGTTTAATATCTTTTTTCCTTCATACGGCGTTCAATATCCCGTTTTGCTTCTTTTTCTGCCAATGCCTGCCGTTTATCATAGAGCTTTTTCCCCGTGACAAGGGCAACCGTTACTTTGACCCTGCCTTTTTTGAAATACAGGTTTAACGGTATCAGCGTGTAGCCTTTTTCTTTGATTTTTCCCAACAGCTTGGTAATTTCATACCGGTGCATCAACAGCTTGCGGGTGCGCAGCGGGTCATGATTAAAACGGTTTCCCTGGTCATAGGGACTGATATGCATACCTAGGAGCAGGATTTCACCGTTTTCAATACGGCAAAAACTGTCTTTGAGATTGACTTTTCCCTGGCGCAGTGATTTTACTTCAGTTCCTGTCAGGGCAATGCCTGCTTCGTAGGATTCATGAATGAAATAATCATGACGGGCTTTACGATTATCTGTAATATATTTTACACCGCTTGGTGATTTTGCCACTATCTATTCCTCCTATTTTTTCTTGGACTTTCTTCCCTTACGGCTCTTACCTTTTTTGCCGCGTCCTTTTTTATTCATTTTTTTATCTTTTTTGTTTTTTTTGCCTTTTTTACCGGAAGCAGCACCAGCAAACCAGCTCCGCTTCGTTTCTTCTTTTTTGCCGCCGTTTTTATGCCGCCGTTCTGCACTGACAGCCATCATATGCTGCAAATCACTGAGGGATTCAACGACACCGGGAACAAAATCAATTTCACATTTTTCGGTATTGACTTTCGCCAGCGTTACTTCCATCGGATCGCCCAGGCGGAATATGTTGCCGCCGTGCTGGCCGCGCATGGTGTAAGTCGCTTCGTCGAACACATATACATCATCCGTCAGCAGGGAAATATGTACCAGTCCTTCAATGCCGTTTTCCAGTCCGACAAACAAGCCAAAGGACGTAATACCGGTAATCCGTGCCGGGAACGGCTGGCCGATAAACGGCAGCATGTACTGGGCTTTTTTCAAATCGTCCGTTTCCCGTTCCGCTTCTACGGCAATTCGTTCACGCGAGCTGGCCTGGTCTGCCGCAATGGTATGATAGGACAAGGACATCTGCGCTTCTTCTTCAGTCAATTTTCCTTTTTGCTGATACTGGCGAATCAGGCGATGCACCATCAAGTCCGGATAGCGGCGAATCGGTGAAGTAAAATGCGTATAGCATGCCGACGCCAAGCCAAAATGACCGGCATTATTGGTCGAATAGCGTGCCTGCTGCATAGACCGCAGGGCGATGGTCTGCACAACGGCTTCAGCATTGGTTCCCTTGGAAAGGGTCAGCAGTTTTTGGAAATCAGCAGGTTTGACTTCATCGCCAGTCGGTACGGGCAGAGAAAACGTCGACAAAACCGTACGCATCATTTCAAGGCGTTCCGGTTCAGGGACTTCATGAATCCGATATACAGAAGGATTCTTGCTGTCCCGCAAATAGGATGCGACCGTTTCGTTGGCAATCAGCATCGATTCTTCTACGATTTGTTCGGCAATCGTCCGTTCCCGTTTTTCCAGCCGCAGCGGCGTGCCTTCCGGATCGAGGATAATTTTATATTCCGGGAAATCAAAATCAATGGCGCCGCGGCGCAGACGCATCTGCTTGAGAATCTGTGCCAGTTCCTGCAAATTCCGCAGCATCGGCATAAAGGCCTGTAAATCATCGGGTATAATATCATCCAGCAGGGCTTTTTTGATTTCTTTATAGTTGCAGCGCCGTTTGACCTGAATCACTGCCGGGCCTATATCTGATTTGACGACACGACCTTCTTTGTCTATTTCCATGACGCAGGTCATGGAGTAGCGGTCTTCTCCGGCGTTCAAACTGCAGATGCCATTGGACAGTACCGTCGGCAGCATGGGAATAACCCGATCTACCAAATACACGCTCGTACCGCGGGCATATGCTTCCTGGTCAATAACCGAGTTTGGCTTGACATAATAGCTGACATCAGCAATATATACACCCAAACGGAAATTACCGTTCGGCAGTTTGACGACGTCAATAGCGTCATCCAAGTCTTTCGCATCTTCACTGTCAATGGTAATGAGCTGACGGTCCCGGTAATCACGGCGGCCTTCTTCCATAGTCACGTCCATGTTGATTTTTTCTGCTGCTTTTTGTACATCTTTCGGGAAGGCAAAAGGCAGGCCGTGGCGGGCCATAATGACTTTGATGTCCAAATCTTTGTCACCGTCATAGCCAAGTATTTCGGTAATCTCGCCTTCTGCTTTCAGCCCGTCAGCCGGCCATTTGGTAATCGTAACGAGGACGCGGGCACTGCTGCGCGCATTTGCTGTTTTATCCAGCGGAATATATATATCTTCCCGAATCCGTTCATCATCCGGGCGAACAAATCCATAATGCTTTTCTCTTTCAAACGTACCGACCAGCGTTTTATTGGCTCGTTCAACGATGCTGACGATTTCGCCTTCCTGTTTATGGCGGCCATTGCCGTTTTGAATAATCCGAACAGTGACTTTATCGTTGTTCATCGCTGTATGGCGATTTTGTTCCGCAATATATACGTCTTCCTTCAAGTCTTCACTGAGGACAAAGCCAAACGTCGCGGTGTATCCTTTGTATATGCCAATAATTTCTTGTGGATTTTTTAGGGCTGTATACCGTTCTCCTGCTACTCTCATGAGCTTTCCACTCCTTACCAATTCATCAAACGTTTCAAATAATGAGGCCAGCCGAGAACCTGTGAGGCAGAGTCGTTCTGCACAGTCTTCAACGGTTATGCCGGATGATTCTATACTGCATAGTTCTATTATATCATGAGAGAGTTGTAAATCCATTCGTTTCCTCCAAAGAAAGATAAGGGAATTTTTATTATTTATGAAAAAAGCCTGCGACAATGCCGCAGGCTACTACATTTCCATTAAAACGTATGCATCAATCTGCCTAAAATCAGTGTCAAAACTGCAAAAACAATCGACAAGACAATAGTCAGTTTGGATAATAACGCATCCATGCCGCGGGCACGGCTGCCAAATAAATCTTCTGCACCGCCGCCAAAGCCGGCGCCCATGCCTTGGGTCTTGCTTTTCTGCGCTACAACGACGCCAATAATCAGCAATGCCAAAATAACGTCTATGACTTCCAATACAGTGATCACGCTAATCCTCCTCACAAAACACACTTAACAGTACTATTGTACACTTATTTGTCTTTTCTATCAATAGGTTCTTTTTTATTTTCCTCATTCCGTGTTTCCAGATACCGTTCCAGTTTGCGTTTGACCCGCTGCAGGGCATTGTCGATGGATTTGACATGCCGATGCAGTTCTTTAGACATTTCATTATAGGATTTGCCATCTAAATACGCTGTCAAGACCTGCCATTCCAAATCACTGAGGATTTCGTTCATTTTTAATTCTATATCAGAAAATTCTTCCCTGCTGATGACCAGTTCTTCCGGGTCACTGACGCGAATGCCGGCTAAAATGTCTTGGAGTGTCCGGTCGGATTCCGTTTCATACATCGGTTTATTGAGAGACACATACGAATTGAGAGGAATGTGCTTTTGTCTTGTTGCTGTTTTGATAGCCGTAATAATCTGCCGGGTAATGCAGAGTTCGGCAAAAGCGCGAAAGGATGACAATTTGTCACCGCGGAAATCCCGCGTTGCTTTGTATAGGCCAATCATGCCTTCTTGTATAATATCATCACGGTCTGCACCTACGAGAAAATATGCCCGTGCTTTGGATTTGACGAAATTTTTGTATTTATTGACAATATATTCTGTTGCTTTTTCATCATGTTCCTGTTGGGCAAGGCAAACGATTTCTTCATCTGTCATCGTTTCAAAGCGGGTCGTAGGCGAAACTGCACAAGGTGCTTCTGCCTGCATAATATATACCTCTATTATTTTGATCTACGAATTTTTTCTAATTTTCGCAATACATCTTCATTTTTTACACGATAAACGACTTCATTGCGGTGGCTTCCTTCTTTCAGCATGTTGCGGTGGTCATACGCAGCCACTTCTTTTTTGGTACGCTCTACATCTTCTGCTAATTCCCGTGCAGGGATACGATAGGCACCGCTGCCAAGAACCTGATTTTGTTCGGCACCGTCTGAAGTCGCTACATATACGATGCGCTTATCATTTCGATGGGCATAGACAATACTTTCGATGCGGCTGTCTGCCGTTTCTTCCTTGTCTGTAAAAATAACTTCGCAGTCCCTGCCGATTCGCAGGCTCTTTTCTGTTTCTTCCGTATACATGGCATCAAACACTAAAATAAGTTTATAGCCTTTAGCCTTGCCGTAGCTTGCCATCGTATCGATTAACTTTTCACGCGCATGCTCCAGCGACTGATCTGCCAGTTTTTTTAACTTGGTCCAAGCAAAAATAATATTGTAGCCATCGACAATCATTAAATCTTTCATGGCTGCACCGCCTGCCGCTGGCGAACGACTTCATACATCAGAAGAGCTGCTGCAACAGACGCATTGAGGGAGTTGACATGCCCAAACATGGGAATCTGTACGAGAACATCACAAGTTTCTTTGACCAAATGGGAAATGCCTCGTCCTTCACTGCCAATAACAAGAACCACCGGTTCCGTCAGCGAGCTGTGGAAGTAATCGGTTTCGCCGTCCATATCTGCGCCAATAACCCAAAAGCCCCGTTTTTTCAATTTTTTAAGGGTCTGGGCAATGTTGCCAATCTGCACGATGGGCATATATTCGATGGCACCTGCCGATGTTTTACCTACAGTTTCATTGATAGGCGCGCTGCGGCGCTTCGGCAAAAGAACGGCATCGACGCCGGCACATTCTGCCGTGCGCACAATCGCTCCTAAATTATGAACATCTTCAATACCATCGAGCAGTACCAAAAACGGTACTTTCCGTGCCGCTTCCACCTGAGCCAGCACATCAGTCAAGTCGGCAAATGCCACGGGCGCTGCAAACGCAACTACCCCCTGGTGCCGGTTGCCCGGAGCTACATGATTTAAAATTTTAGGCGGTACGTATTCAATCAGAATATCCTTTTCCCGTGCCATATCCTGTATGCGCTGCAGCGGCGGAGCGTCATTGCCGGCAGCAAGATAGATTTTTGTAATAGACCGGCCTGCCCGCAGTGCTTCTGTTACACTGTTGCGGCCTGTAATGATGCTTTCCGTACTCATAATTTACACCTTTTCCCCATGTTTGGCAGCACAATATTGCTTAGTATACGTATAAATCTGCGCCATCAGCTCAGCCAGCCGTTCCTGACGGCCAGCCATCACACAGTAGCCTACCAAAGCTTCCAAGGCTGTACTGTCATGATATTCTGCTACAGACGCGCTCTTAGGAGCCTGCGAATAGGCATTGCGCGCCCGCTGGCATACGGCTTTTTCCTCTCCGGACAATCCCTCTTTGAGCTGCCGGTAAATATAAGCCTGCACTTTGGCTGATACAAATTCTGCTGCCAGCAGATGCAGTACCTGTACATTAGGGATAGCCGTATCTACCAAGCGGCGGCGCATATGCAGCGAATAATACGCATCACCGACAAAGGCCAAGGTAATCGGGTCCAGCCGGGATGCATCCTGCTGCGGCACATCCAGCCGCTGCCCGTTGGCAAATGCCGTATATGCTCTTTTTTTTAATGCCTGTAATTGTTTAAATTTCACTTTTTCCAACGTGCTCCCTGCGGCGAGTCTTCAATCGTAATACCTAATGCCGATAACTTGTCGCGAATAGCGTCTGCCAAGGCATACTGTTTTTGTTTGCGGCATTCCTGACGAATTTCCAAAATAGCCTGCATCAAGTCATCGTAATCTTTACTGCTTGCATCAGCTTTCTGGCCGCTCCAGCGTTCTTCCAAAATACCTAAAATATCCGTCATCGTCTTGAAAATGCGTTTGACTTCCGACATTGCCGAAGAATCAACAGGCACACCGTTATTGACAACAGCATTTTTATAAATATTGACGTTTTTCGCCAAATCAAACATTGCCGCGCTGGCCAACGCCGTGTTGAAATCGTCGCACATGGCTTCTTCAAAGGCTTCTTCATCTTTTTTAGCAATAGCGAGAAGCTGTTTTGCTTCTTCCGATTTGGCGCCGGCCGGCATATCCAGCAGTTCCAATACGTTGTCAATTGCCGTGCCAAGACGTTCAAGACTGCGTGTCATTTCTTCCAGGCGTTCATCACTGAAATCCAACGGGCTTCTGTAATGGTTGGAAATAAGGAAGAAACGCAGCGCATCCGCACTGTAATGAGCCAACACGTCTTTGACCAGGAAGAAGTTATTCAAAGATTTGCTCATTTTTTCCGAATTAATGGTAATAAACCCATTGTGCAGCCAGTATTTGACCATTGGTTTCTTGCCGGTAAAGGCTTCGGACTGGGCAATTTCATTTTCATGATGCGGGAAAATAAGGTCGCTGCCGCCGCCATGGAAATCAAATGTATCTCCCAAGTATTTGTTGCTCATAGCCGAGCATTCAATATGCCATCCCGGACGGCCTTTGCCCCACGGGCTGTCCCAAGACGGTTCTCCCGGTTTGGCACCTTTCCAAAGGGCAAAATCCATCGGATTATGCTTGCGGTCATCTACTTCGATGCGGGCACCGGCCATCATGTCATCGAGGCTGCGGCCGCTTAATTTGCCGTAATCTGCAAATTTTTCTACGCTGTAGTATACGTCATGGTCAATGACATAGGCATAGCCCTTGTCAATCAGCGTCTGTACCATGTTGATAATTTCTTCCATGTGTTCTGATACACGAGGATATTTATCGGCACGGCGAATGTGCAGTTTGTCCATGACATCAAAATAGGAAGCAATATAGCGGTTGGAAATCGTATCCCATGTTACGCCTTCTCCATTTGCTGCATTGATAATCTTATCATCTACATCTGTAAAGTTTTGGATGTGCGTAACTTCATATCCTAAATGTTCCAAGTACCGTTTGATGACATCCCACGTAACAAACGGACGGGCATTGCCCATGTGTGAATGGTTGTAAGGTGTAATGCCGCAGACGTACATTTTGACTTGTCCCGGCGTAACCGGTACGAACGTTTCTTTTTTGCGAGTTAAGGTGTTATACACTTTTAGTTCTCTCATGCTGTACCTCCTGTGTTATAAAAAAAGGCCGCCATCCCTTTGACAGAGACGGTGGCCCGTGGTTCCACTCTGTTTTTATGGCACTGCCATAATCTCAAAGCACGTAACGGGTGCTGCCGAACCAGATTACTAGCGTTCACCTGGCCTGCTCACAAAGGCAATCATCACAGTTTCTGCTGCATGAACAGGCTCTCAGCTTCTGTCTGTCCTCTCTGTAAGGCTCTCCTGCAATTCAAATTTGGTCATTGCATTTATCTACATAATAGTGTGTATTATATACTATGTGTTATTTATAGTAACGAATAATTCTCAATCTGTCAAGGCTTTTATTTGGTCAGCAAGCCGCTCTGCTGCAAGCGTGCCAAGACCTTTTCGCGGCCCATAAGAGCGACAATAACGTTGAGGTCCGGACCATGCATGACGCCGGTTACAGCGACACGAATCGGCATGTAAACAAATTTGCCTTTTACCTTCAAGCCTTTTTGGATTTTCTTAAAGAGCGGCTGTACCGTATCAGCCGTTACTTCATCCAACGCAGCCAATTCATCATGGAACATCGTTAAGACAGCCGGGGCTGTTTCTTCTTGGAGAACAGCAGCCGTTTCTTCATTTTCCGGTGCAAAGTCATCTGTAAAGAAAACTTTGGCTGCATCGACAATCTGCGCGCCGTACTGTACATGTTCACGCATAGCCCATACCATGTCTTTAAGCCACTGCATTTCTGCTGCATCCGGATTCTGGGACGCATACCCAGCCTGCTGCAGATGAGGCAGGCAAACAGCCAGCAGCTGTTCTGCATCTAACTGTTTCATATAATGGAAGTTAATCCAGTTAAGTTTTTCAATATCGAAAACGGCCGGGTTTTTGGCAACGCGGTCCAGTGTAAACTGCTGAATCAATTCATCGCGGCTGAAAATTTCCTGATCGCTGTTCGGTGTCCAGCCCAAAAGGCCCAAGAAATTAACCAGTGCATCCGGCAAATAGCCGGCATCCCGATACTGCTGCACAGAGGTAGCACCGTGGCGTTTACTCATTTTCTTTTTATCTGCGCCGAGAATAAGGGATACATGGGCAAATTTAGGTACATCAAAGCCCAATGCATGATATAAGACAATTTGGCGCGGTGTATTGGAAAGATGTTCTTCTGCGCGGATAACGTGCGTAATATGCATCAATGCATCATCGATGACTACGCAGTAGTTGTAAACAGGAATGCCGTCGGATTTCACGATAACGAAATCGCCGACTTTATTGGAATCAAAAGTAACATGGCCGCGTACCAAATCATCAACTTCCAATGTTTCGTTTTTCGGCGTTGCAATACGAATAACGTACGGCCGGCCTTCTTTCAAATACTGTTCTACTGTTTCTTTGGGAAGGTGGCTGCATTTGCCGCTGTACACCGGTGTTTCGCCTTTTTTCAGTTGTTCTTCTTTTTCGGCTTCCAATTCTTCCGGCGTGCAGAAACAGTAATACGCTTTGCCTTCTGCCAACAGTTTTTCTGTATACTTTTTATAGATTTCCAGCCGTTCGGTTTGACGATACGGGCCGTCCGGGCCGCCGACGTCAATCCCTTCATCCCAGTTAATGCCGAGCCATTTCAGAGCTTCTTTGATGTTTTCTTCCGATTCACTGGTAGAACGTTTTCTGTCTGTATCTTCAATACGAACGACAAATTTGCCGCCCGTATGTTTAGCAACTAAGTAATTGAACAGTGCCGAACGAGCACCGCCAATATGAAACGGACCAGTAGGACTGGGAGCAAAACGAACACGAACTTCCTGTGACATGAAAAATTCCTCCTAAATATTTCTATATTTGAGTACCATAGCAGCTGCCTGCGCGGCCATTCCTTCTTCCTGGCCGACAAAACCCAGCCGTTCTGTCGTCGTCGCTTTGACTGAAACAGCGGCTTTATCAATCTGCAGTGCCTTGGCAATATTGCGAATCATTTGCGGCACATATTCTTTAATTTTCGGACGCTGTGCCAGCAAGGTAACGTCCACATTAATAATCCGGCAACTGTTTTCAATTAAAATCTGCCGCACTTTTTCCAGCAGCGTGACGCTGGATATATTTTTAAATTTTGCATCTGTATCCGGGAAATAGGTTCCAATATCCTTGAGCCCGGCTGCGCCAAGCAGCGCATCCATTACGGCATGAATCAATACATCAGCATCTGAATGTCCCGCCAGCCCTCTGTCAAACGGCACTTCGACACCGCCCAAAATAAGCTTGCGGCCTTGGGTCAGCGGATGTACGTCATAGCCGCTGCCTACGCGATGTTCTGTGGGGCCATTGAGATAAAATTCCAAAATAGGAACATCATCCATCGTCGTCACTTTATGATTGCGTTCATCCCCCTGCAGGAGGACGATTTTTTTTCCCATGGCTTCGACTAACGACGCATCATCCGTACCGTTAATATGATGGGCTTTAGCATATTCGTGAGCCTCTATCAGTACGCTGCGCCGAAAAATCTGCGGCGTCTGTGCTGCAACCAGCCGGCTGCGCTCCAGCGTGCGCACGGTCTGCGCGCCCTGTGCATCGGCACACTCCCGTTCCTTGACTGTATCTTTAACAGGAATGGCATAAATAGCCGCATCTGCCTGTTCCATAACAGCAGCTGCATTGTCATACCATTCAGGACCGGCATACGGGCGGGAGCCATCCTGTACCATGACGACATCGGCATCCGCACTGGTCGCCATCAAGCCATTGTATACGGAATCTTCCCGCTCTGCGCCGCCTAAAGCAAACCGCACCGGCTTAGCCGGATGCAGTGACGCTACTATCGCCGCAATATCATCATGATCGCACTCGGCATTGACAATAACCACTTCATCTACCTTAGAAGCGGCAAACACATGCAGCAGTGTATGGGCCAATACGGGCTTGCCGCACAACGGATAAAACAGCTTATTTCGCTCATACCCAAAACGTCGGCCGGAACCAGCGGCTACAACGATAACAGATACTTTCAACAACTTCACCTACTCATCTGTAATTTTTACAAAAATCATTCGCCCTGCTGATGTCTGCAGCACAGACGTAACGGTGACAGGCACCGTCGAACCAATATATTTTTGGCCGTTTTCTACGACAATCATCGTGCCGTCATCCAAATACGCGATGCCTTGATTTTCTTCCTTCCCGGACTTGACGATGAGAACTTCCATTTGCTCACCGGGAATCCGAGCTGGTTTTAAGGCATTCGCCAAGTCATTGATATTTAATACCACAACACCCTGAAGAGCAGCTACTTTATTTAAATTGTAATCATTGGTTACTACCTTGGCATTAATTTTACGGCCCAAACGCACTAACTTGGAATCTACGCCCTGCACATCATCAAAATCATCATTAATGATGCGTACTTCGACATAATTGTCTTCCTGCATTTGTTTTAAAATATCCAAGCCGCGGCGGCCTTTGTTTCGCTTCAGCAAATCCGAAGAATCTGCAATCAGCTGCAGTTCTTCCAACACGAATACAGGCACCAGCAGCGGTCCTTCCAAAAATCCTGTACTGCAAATTTCTGCAATGCGGCCGTCAATAATAGAACTTGTATCCAACAGCTTGCCGGAAAAATCTGTATCTGCATGCTTGTGTGCCGCAGATGCCGTTTCTTTGTTTTGCTTTCCCAGACGAAACGTTCCAACAAGACCAATAATGTCGTTTCGCTTGCGGATAGCAATACTCATCCCGGCATATCCAAAAATAATACTGAAAACAATGGGACCATACGCACCGATAATAGGCAGTCGGGCAAACGCCAATCCTATTAAATTAGCAATTATGAGTCCAAAAAGCAAACCTAGCGTTCCGACTATCAAATCCTGGCTTTCAAAATCATTTAATCCTATTTCAATTCGTTCAATAGCTTTCCAAATCAACCGCAGCACAAACGGCGATATAATATATCCCAAAAGCAGTCCCAGCACAACACCGATAATATAGGAAATCACAGTCAGCAGCGTCGTGCCAAAAATACTGCCGTGGAATATTTCTCCCTCGACTTCCGCACTAAAATACGGCGCCGTAACGATTTGGTCGGCAATCATGACAAAGGCTACTGCCATAATCAGCATGATAATCCCTTTCATGATATTATCTGCAATCTTGCCGCCATTAAACTTTTTTGTTTTTTTATCTTTTCCAAAATCTTTCGTACCAGATTCGTGCAAATCATCCATACCGAACGCACCTCCTTTGCAAACTGAATTGTATTGTCATAACTATATAACTATATCACATTTTATCTGCAGAAACCATATAAAAAGATAAAACTGCTGCAAAATTCACTATACTTTTACATAAACAACTATCTGGATGCAGAAGATACGAAAGCTTTTTCAATCGCTTCCTGCAGCGTAGATACGCAGAGGATACGTCCGCTGCCCACTTCTTTAGCGGGCACATCGTCTTGATTTCCTTTGGGTATAATAAAAGATTGAAAACCCAATTTGGCTGCTTCCTTGACGCGGCGCAGCGCATGGGGCACGCGGCGGATATCGCCGGTCAGACCGACTTCTCCCATGACAACGGTACGGCTGTCCATCGACACATCCCGCAGGCTGGAATAGACAGCCAGGGCAATCGGCAAATCCGCTGCCGTTTCTGTAATGCGCAGTCCGCCGACGACGTTGATATATACATCCTGTGTGCCTAACGGTACGCCTACCCGCTTTTCCAAGACAGCCAGTAAAATAATCAGGCGGTTATAGTCCATGCCCGAAGCAGTCCGGCGCGGCACAGGAAATACAGAATGGGTCGTCAACGCCTGTATTTCTCCCAGCAGCGGACGCATGCCGTCCATGACAGCGGCAATGGCAGAGCCGGACTGATTGGCAGCCCGTTCGGCCAGCAGCATTTGCGACGGATTGGCCAGTTCTGACAATCCCTGTTCATTCATCGTAAACAGCCCGGATTCATTGGTCGAGCCAAAGCGGTTTTTGATGCCCCGCAGCACGCGAAACTGGTAGTTGCGCTCGCCTTCAAAATACAGCACGACATCGACCATATGCTCCATCATCCGCGGTCCGGCAATCGTGCCTTCTTTGGTCACGTGGCCGATGACAATGACCGGAATCGTTTCCGTCTTGGCAAACGTCATCAGCCGGCTCGTTCCTTCACGAATCTGGCTCAGACTGCCCGGCGTGCCGTCTGCTTCACTGCTGTACATCGTCTGAATCGAATCCACCACCACCAGCGCCGGATGCAGACGCCGTGCTTCCTGCAGGACTGCGTCCAGCGACGTATCTGCCTGGATAATTAAATTCGCCGCCTCGATGCCCAGCCGCTGGGCCCGCATCTTTATCTGTCCTGCCGATTCTTCGCCGGACCCGTAGAGAACGGTGCCTGCCGTTTGGCATACAGCGGCCGCCACTTGCAGGACCAGTGTTGATTTGCCAATCCCCGGGTCCCCGCTCAACAGAATCAATGCTCCCGGTACTATGCCTCCGCCCAGTACACGGTCCAATTCGCCAATACCGGTCACAATGCGCGTCATCTTTTCCATAGCAATATCCTGCAGCGAAGAAGGCTTGGTACCTTCGCCGCCCCGCTGCAGACTGCGGCTTCCTTTCGGAGCTTCTGCAGCTTCCTCTTCTTCTGTCATCGTATTCCATTCGCCGCACTGCGGGCATCTTCCCAGCCAGCGGCTTGAGACACTGCCGCAGTTTGAACATACATACCGTGTTTTTCGTTTGGCCATCCTGCATTTCTCCTTTATATAACTATATTATGACTCTCATACCTATCGCTGTGTTTTCTCCTGGGCCAACTGCTGCCAATACGCTGCCAATTCTTCACTGGGAGCAACGCCTTCTCCCGTTTTATAAGCATGAGCAAGATTTTTCATTCCTTCACGATACCCAGCAGCTGCTGATAAAGAAAACCAGTACACAGCCTGCGTAAAATCCTGCGGCACGCCGCGGCCGTCCCGATACAGCTGCCCCAAATTGTTTTGTGCCGGGCCATCGCCGGCCAGTGCCGCTTTTTCATACCATACTGCCGCCTGCTGTTCGTCTTTTGCTACACCCCAGCCCATTTCATATAAATATCCCAAATTATTTTGTGCAATAAAGCTGCCCTGCTCCGCTCCTTTATGATACCAGTACGCAGCTTGGGCATAATCCCGCTTTCCTGTATAGCCAAACTGATACATAATGCCCGTATTGCACTGACCGTCCGCATCGCCGTGCAGACCAGCCCGCCGATACCAATACAGTGCTTTTTCATAATCCTGCGGCACGCCCCAGCCCGTTTCATACAAATGGCCCAAATTATTTTCTGCCGGTCCATACGCCTGCACAGCAGCACACTGATACCAATACACCGCTTTGGCAGCATCTGCCGCAACACCCAAGGCGTGTTCATACTGATACGCCAGATTATACTGTCCGGTAACATCACCGTGATAGGCGGCCATGCTGTACCAATAGGCCGCTTTGGCATATGCCTGTTCTTCATTTTCTTCTTCTGAAAAGAAATACCAATCGCCAAGTTTGCACTGTGCGTCCGTACTGCCGGCAAATGCTTTTTTCTCCAATTCGCTCATCGGTTCATCCATGATAGTCTGTTCCCTTCTTAGTCTTATGGAAATTATACCAATACGAAAGATATTGAACAAGAGTTTTTCAACTTTTCTCTTTTGTTCTATTGACTTTTTGACTTTTATTAGTATAATGATAATTGAGATTAGGCAAACAGCCACTCACCCATTATATTACAAAAAAAAGTACCTGTAAGTAAGGAGGTCTTAATTATGGGAAATGAAAAATACACGCAAAAAGTAATTGACGCGTTTCAAACAGCGCAGCAAATTGCTGCTTTGCATTACAACCAGGAAATCACTTCCGTTCACATGCTCATGGGACTTGTGAAAGAACCGAAAGGATTGCTGGATACGATTTTTAAAGAATGTCATACAGACGTTCCCATGCTCCAGGCTCGCTTGGAACAACTGTTAAAAAAGATTCCGTCCGTTAAAGGCCAAAGCCAGCTGTCGATGGCTACGGAAATGGTTCGTGTTATCGGCAAGGCACAGCAGCTGGCCGATGCCATGCATGATGAATACATCAGCACGGAACATCTTCTCATGGGCATTGTCGAAGAAAGTGACGAACCGGTTCAATCGTTGTGCCGTGAATTTGGCTTGAACAAAGACAAAATCATGAGCACCATCAAAGCCAACCGTAAAGGCAGCGTCAACAGCGATAATCCGGAAGACAATTACAAAGCCTTGGAAAAATACGGCCGCGACCTTACGGCTGCTGCCCGTCAAAATAAAATCGACCCGGTTATCGGCCGTGATGATGAAATCCGCCGGACTGTAGAAATTCTGTCCCGCCGCCGCAAAAACAACCCGGTTTTAATCGGTGAACCTGGTGTCGGCAAGACAGCCATCGTGGAAGGCTTGGCCCGCCGTATTGTTGCCGGCGACGTACCGGAATCCTTAAAAAACAAAACCCTCTATTCATTGGATATGGGTTCGTTAATTGCCGGTGCAAAATACCGCGGTGAATTTGAAGAACGACTCAAATCCGTTTTGAATGAAATTGCCAAATCAGACGGCCAGATTCTCCTCTTCATCGATGAAATCCACACCGTCGTCGGTGCCGGTGCTTCCGAAGGTTCCATGGATGCCGGCAACATTTTAAAACCGATGCTGGCCCGCGGTGAACTCCGCTGCATCGGGGCAACGACCTTAAACGAATACCAAAAATACATTGAAAAAGATGCCGCTTTGGAACGTCGTTTCCAGCCGGTCATGGTCAACCAGCCGTCAGTAGAAGATACCATTACCATTCTCCGTGGCTTGAAAGAACGGTACGAAGTCCATCATGGCGTCCGTATCCGTGATAAAGCGTTAGTCGCTGCCGCTGTTTTGTCTGATCGTTATATTTCTGACCGGTTCCTGCCGGACAAAGCCATTGACTTAGTCGATGAAGCAGCCGCAAAACTGCGGACAGAAATCGAATCGATGCCGACTCCGATCGACGAACTGCGCCATAAAATCATGCAGCTCGAAATCGAAGAACAATCCCTCAATAAAGAAACAGACGATGCATCGAAAGAACGTCTGGCCAAAATTACGGAAACCAAAAACGAATTAAAAGAAAAAGAAAGCACCTTGAAAGCACAATGGGATGAAGAAAAACAATCCATTCTCCGCACCCAGGCTATCAAGAAAGAAATCGACTCCGTAAAGAGCCAGATGGAACAAGCCGAACACAACTACGACCTGGCCAAAGCTTCTGAATTGAAATACGGCAAACTGCCGGAATTACAACAGAAATTAAAAGACCAGGAAGCATATTTGGCAGAACACCAAGATTCTCAGCTCTTGAAAGAAGAAGTCGGCGAAGAAGACATTGCACAGGTTGTCAGCCGCTGGACCGGTATCCCCGTTACCAAGATGATGACAGGCGAACGGGAAAAACTGCTCCACCTCGACGAAACACTGCATCAGCGTGTTGTCGGCCAGGATAAAGCAGTCCAAGTGGTCAGCGATGCCATTATCCGTGCCCGTGCCGGTATCAAAGACCCGAATCGTCCGATTGGTTCATTCATCTTCCTCGGCCCAACTGGTGTCGGCAAAACAGAACTTGCCAAAACGCTGGCTGAATCCCTTTTCGATGATGAACGCAATATCATTCGTATTGATATGTCTGAATACATGGAAAAACATACGGTATCCCGCTTAATCGGGGCTCCTCCGGGATACGTTGGCTACGATGAAGGCGGTCAGCTGACAGAAGCCGTTCGCCGTCGTCCGTACAGCGTCATCTTGTTGGATGAAATCGAAAAAGCCCATCCGGATATCTTCAACGTTCTGCTGCAGATTCTGGATGACGGCCGTCTGACCGACGGTAAAGGCCGTGTTGTCAACTTCAAGAACACGATTATCATCATGACTAGCAACTTGGGTTCTCACGAAATTTTGGAATCCAAAGATTATGAGGAAGCAAACAAAAAAGTTCGTGATTTGCTCAAACAATACTTCCGTCCGGAATTTCTCAACCGTGTCGATGATATTGTCGTCTTCAAGGCACTTCAAAAAGAACAAGTCAAAGATATCGCTTCTATTCTCTTGGAACGCCTTGGCAAACGGTTGGAAAAGCAAGTCAAAATCCACCTTACTTGGACAGACAATGCCCTGCAGGCGTTGGCCGACCAAGGCTTCAATCCGCAATTTGGTGCCCGTCCGCTCCGCCGCTTGATTACTCATACGGTAGAAACAGCCTTGAGCCGCGACATCATTGCCGGTACGGTTCGTGAAGGCGATACAGTCTCCATTGACTTTGACGGCAGCGAATTTACTTTCACGCCAATGCGTCCGCATGAAGCATAATATCAACTATTTTCTTAAAATGGTGCATGAGGGAGAAAAACCTCATGCACCATTTTTTTAGGCTTTGACTACAAACTACAAACTACAAACTACAAACTATAAACTACAAACTACAAAGAGGACTGCCGCACGAAACGTCAGTCCTCTTTGCTTTTCTGTTAAATACGCCGTAAGTTCTTTAACGATAAGTCCAAAATCGGTGCCGAATGCGTCAGGGCGCCGCTGGAAATATAATCAATGCCAATATCCGCCAGTCCAGCAATATTTTCTGCTGTCACATTGCCTGAACACTCTGTCTCTGCCCGGCCGTCAATCAGTTCTACAGCCTGTTTCATCATGTCGTGAGACATGTTGTCCAGCATAATAATATCGGCTCCTGCTTCTACCGCTTCCTGTACCATATCGAGATTTTCTGTTTCTACTTCGATTTTGCGTACAAACGGTGCATAGGCTTTAGCCATTTCGATGGCTTTTTTGACCGAGCCGGCTGCGTTGATATGGTTGTCTTTGAGCAAAATCCCATCGGATAAATTATAGCGGTGATTTTTGCCGCCGCCTACTGTGACTGCATATTTTTCAAATACGCGCATATTGGGCGTTGTCTTACGCGTATCCAGCAGCGTAATCTGTGTCCCTGCCAGCAAATCTGCCATATGACGAGTATACGTAGCAATACCGCTCATGCGCTGCAAGTAGTTGAGAGCTACTCGTTCTCCTGACAACAGCACCCGGATATTGCCGATAACTTTTGCCGCTACTTGTCCTTTTTTGACAGCATCGCCATCTTTGACGAAAAATTCAAACCAAACCTTTTCATCCAAAAGCGTAAACGTGCGGGAAAAGACATCCAATCCGGCAATAATGCCATCCTGTTTGCAAATCAATTCGACTTCTCCCTGACAGTCTTCCGGCATAATCGCATTGGTCGATACGTCTTCACTCGTAATATCTTCCTGCAGTGCCATGCGGATAAGCGGTTCTGCCTGTAATTTCATCGTTATACTGTTCATTCTGCTTGCTGCTCCCTTTCCATTTCCTGTAATATCGCTGTTTTGTACTGCTGTGCCAGCGTATCCTTCTGGATCGCAATGGCTGCTTCTGCCTTTGCTGCCGCCGCATCAAACGCGGCTGTGTCTGCCGCTGTGCAGCCCACTTCATAAGCGTATCCGATATGCTGGGCTGCCCGCTTTCCAAATACCAAGCTTTCCAAAAGGGAATTGCTTGCCAGTCGATTTTTACCGTGGACACCGTTGCAGCTCGTTTCACCAACAGCATACAAATTGTCCATTGTCGTTTTACTGTCCGTATCTACATGAATACCGCCCATAAAGTAATGCTGTGCCGGCGTAACAGGAACCCAGTCTTTGGTCGCGTCTATCCCGTCTTCCAGACAGCGTTCGTAAATATGCGGAAAGTGATTTTTTATCGTTTCTGCCCCCAAAACCGTCATATCCAGCCATACATAGGGCCTATTGTCCTTTTTCATCTGCCTGCGTATCTCTGCTGTCATCAAATCGCGCGGCAATACTTCATTGGCAAAACGCTGCCCGTCTTTGCCGCGCAGCTTAGCTCCTTCGCCGCGGACAGATTCAGAAATAAGAAAGCTGCGTCCCGGCTGTTTGGAATACAGCGACGTAGGATGAATTTGAACGTAATCAATGTGTTCCAGCTGTACGCCGTGTCTCATGGCAATCGCCAAGGCATCCCCGGTCAAATGCGGAAAATTCGTCGAATGGTCATACAATCCGCCAACGCCGCCGCTGGCCAAAATCGTCTGTCCGGCTTCAATAGCCAAAAAACGGCCCTGCCTATCCTTCGCCAATATGCCCAGACAGCGGTTTCCTGCCGCAATAATGTCTACCATCGTCGTAAAATCAAGAATCGTCACATTGGGCAATTTTCTGACGGCAGCCAACAATTTGCTTGTAATCTCTTTGCCTGTAATATCTTCATGAAACAGAATTCTAGCCTGGGAATGACAGCCTTCACGTGTATAGTCAAGCTGTCCGTCCGGCGTACGGGCAAATTCGACGCCGCAGGCGATAAGCTCGCGGATTATTTCCTGTGAAGAACGAATCATAATGTCGACGGATTCTCTGCGGTTTTCATAATGACCGGCCTTTAGGGTATCTTCCATAAAGCTGTCGTAGTCATCGGCATCGCGAAGCACGCAGATACCTCCCTGTGCCAAAAAGGAGTCACTGTTTTCCACTTCATCTTTGGTAATCATCAAAATTTGTTTATCCTGCGGCAGATGCAGTGCCGCAAACAGACCGCTGGCTCCTGTACCCACAATAACAATATCTATTTTTTTCTTATTCATGGTATATTTTCCTCTCTTATTGGGCCAATTTCAGCATGTTGTCCAATGCGCGCACAGCCCGGCGGCTAAGTTCCGCATCGACATGCACTTCATTCGTTTCGTCACGAAGACAATCCCGTACTTTTTCCAGTGTTACCTTCTTCATGTTGATGCAGTATTGGTCTTCCATAGCCGGATAAAATACTTTTCCCGGATTCCGGGTCTGCAGTTCATACATTACCCCATTTTCCGTGCCAATAATAAATTCCCGGGCCGGCGAAGCCGATGCATATTGAATGATGCCTGATGTACTGCCTATATAATCAGCCAATGCCAATACCTCTTTTGGGCATTCCGGATGCGCTAAAAACAACGCGTTCGGGTGTTTTTTCTTCGCCGCTTGAACCACATCGGTACGAATCGAATCATGACGCGGACAAAATCCATCATTCAAGATAAACTGTTTTTCCGGCACCTGGGTTGATACATAATGTCCCAAATTTTTATCCGGCGTAAAAAAAATGGTTTTGTTCGGCAGCTTCCTGACAATTCGGACTGCATTGGATGACGTGACACAAACATCGGCAACCGCCTTTAATTCCGTTGTCGAGTTGATATAGCAGACGACAGCCACGTCATCATACTGTTGGCGCACTTCTTCTATAGTCTTTACCGACGCCATATGAGCCATCGGACAGTCTGCAGTCCGATCTGGCATGAGAACTTTTTTATCCGGATTCAGCATTTTTGCGCTTTCTCCCATAAAACGCACGCCAGCAAACACAATAATCTTCGCGTCTGTTTCTACGGCCTTTTTGCTGAGCGCAAAGGAATCACCAATATAATCTGCTATTTCCTGCACTTCATCCGGCACATAATAATGCGCCAAAATAACAGCTTGTTTTTCCTTTTTTAATCGAAGTATTTCATCTTCTATATATTCCATCGTGCACTTCCTCCCCATTTGCATCGCAGCTGGCTGTTCTTTCTGTATCGTATCCAGCAAGTATTGCAATTGATTGTATTATATCCCAGGTGCTTCTTCTTGACAAGACTATTGTCTTGACAATAGTCTGTATAGTAATACAAATCGTACATCTGCATGTTGGCATACTGCATAGAAGCTTGCATTTTTAATATACGTATCACGCTGCAGCTGCGTAATGTTTCTGTCTGTACGCCAATCTATGCCCTTGTTGAAGGTATAGAAAATTTATATATCTATAGTACGCCTATTTTCTTTTGTAAAATTCCGTTTACAAGAATCAAAAAACAGTATATAATGAACTGTACTAAAATAATGGGTGGAAATCATGAACAATACATTAGGAAAGCATTTACTAATAGACTTTTACAACTGCAAAACAACATTTACACGGCCAGAAGAACTACAGCCTTTAGTGAAACGAGCTTTTGAACTCGTCGGCGCGCCATTGGACGGCATTACGTTTTACCACGTCGATGACGAATTGACTTGTATTGCCGTTTCCAGCAATTCCCATATCTGCATGCATGCCTATCCGTTACTGGCATATGTAGCTGCCGATATTTACAGCTTTAATATTGATTTAAAAGCCAGTCAAATCATGAGTGCTTTAAAAGTCAATCTGCGGTCTGACCGCGTAAAAGCGACGAGTATCCGCCGCGGTGATTTTGGCTCTATCCGCGATATGCGCCCGAAACGCAAATCTAAAATCACGACAATCCGCCGCATGAAAAACACCGGTGCCCGCATTCGTCGGACAAGCACCCACATGTTTCACATTCTGCGTCATCCGCAGCAGACACATCGGGCACGCCATGCGACTAAAGAAGGAAAGAAATAATCATATGTATCGGGAAAGGTTTTGTTTGTCATGTATATGGTGTCATTGAAGCAGGCTGCCGGTATCGGTATGGAGGAAATGAATTCTCTGGATACCATTACGGCAGAACTCCTCAAATTCTTACAACTAAAGAATCAGCGTCTATATATGCACTCTCTGCAGGTAGCCAACTACAGCGTCAGCATTGCTGTCAAGCTGGGACTGCCGCGCAGTGAAATAGAACAAATCAAGCATGCAGCCTTGCTCCATGATATTGGACTGCTTTTTGTTTCCAATACGCTGCTCGCTAAAATGCCCTATTTGAATCGTTCGGAAAAAGCACAGTATCGCCGTCACGCTGCGGCCGGCGGCAATATGCTGGAAAATATTCCCTGCTGTCAGGATATCGTCCCCTACATTCGCTATCATCATGAACGCTGGGACGGCACGGGATTTCCCAAGCATCTGCGCGGTGCTAATATTCCTTTTGGCGCGCGGATTATTGCAGTTGCTGATTACTACGACACGATTATTAATCCTTCTACGGAATTTTGGGCAAAAACAAAACAACAGGCTATTCGTGAATTATTCAGCGCTTCCGGCCTTTTATTTGATCCGGAAGTTGTCAAAGCATTTATTGAAACGTTGGGCCATTAACGGTTCCTTTTATAAGGCACCGCTGGCAATGACCAATCCGGTCACGCTGGCGGCGCCTTTTTCTTTTAACGCCTTGGCACAGGCATCCATGGTCATTCCTGTCGTATAAATATCATCTACCAATAAAATATGTTTTTGTTTTGCACAAAAAGAGCCTTTTACTTCAAAGGCTCTTTTTATATTGCCGCTTCGCTCTTGGCGGGACAACTGCCACTGTGCCTTCGTACAGCGTACTCGCTGCAGCCCGTCTGCCCATTGCCAATGCGCTTCTGCCCAAGGCCGAAAAATAAGCTCGGTCTGGTTAAATCCCCGTTCTTCCTTCTTTTCCGGTGCCAACGGCACGGGGACAACAGCCTGAATTCGCTGCAGGCGCGGCATCCAGGGAAACTGCCACAAAAAAGACTGGCACGCCGCAGCCTGCCGTTTTGCCCCGTTATATTTCAACTCGTGCAGTACGTGCCGTACAGCCCCTCGATAATCTGCCAGACAGTAACATCCATCCAAGAATCGTACAGCCTGGCTGCGATTTAATTTTCGGGGATGCCAGACACGGTTCCAGCACATAGGACACCACTGTCCCTGCCGCGATACGGTTTGACCGCAGCCGGGACAATGGGCCGGATATACTAATTGCAAAAATATGTTTTGCAGTGTATCTAACATAGGTCCTCCTCGCGCAAACGCGGCGTAAGCAATGTAAAGCGCCGGCTCGTCCGCATGTTTTGTACTGCCGACTGCAGCGCCATTTTGGTACCTACCAGTATCACTTTTCGTTTCGCCCGGGTAACAGCTGTATAAAACAAATTCCGCTGCAGCATGATGGCGTGGCTGTTGACTATCGTCATAATGACTGTATGATATTCACTGCCCTGGCTTTTATGCACCGTAATCGCGTAGGCCAGCGTAATTTCATCGACTTCCTGCCCTTCGTATTTAACGTCTTGTTCTGGGTACCGTACATAAATGACATCGTTTTGAATGGCAAATATTTCACCTATGTCTCCATTAAATACGCCTTTATCATAGTTGTTTTGCTTCTGCATAACTTTATCGCCGCGCCGGAACAGCGTCTTGCCGTTTTTATATTCGCCTTTATTCTTTTGCGGCTCATTTGTCTTTTCTTGAATGACGGCATTGAGATGTTCTACACCGCAAGGATTTTTATACATTGGAGCCAATACCTGGACGGCAAATTTATCCCCGGCTTCTGCCGTTTCCGTTTCATACAGCTGGCATACTTTGGCAGCGCCTTCTTCTTCATTTTGGATTTCTACAAAGCGAAATTCCGCATCTGCATTGACGACAGGCAGGCGGCCGTGATTAATCAAATGGGCGTTGGTTACAATGCGTCCGCCTTCCTGCTGACGAAAAATCGTATCCAGCCGCACGACCGGCACGACTTGGGACTGAATGATATCATGCAGTACCGCTCCGGCCCCTACAGACGGCAGCTGATCGGCGTCGCCGACTAAAATACAGCGGCAGCGCGGGCTCAATGCCTGCAGCAGATGATACATCATTTCCATATCCAGCATGGATACTTCATCGACGATGACTAAATCTGCCGGCAGCAATTTCGTTTCATTGTATTCAAAGACCTGCATATCACCGTTAAATCCATCGGGAATAAGCAGGCGGTGAATCGTTTTTGCCTTGCGCTCTGTCGTTTCTTCCAAACGCTTGGCTGCCCGGCCGGTCGGCGCGCACAGCAAAATCCGCAGCCCCTCCTGTTCTGCCAGACGAATAATTGCCTGTACGACTGTCGTTTTCCCAGTCCCTGGGCCGCCGGTAATGACCAGCATGCCGGACTGCAGCGATTTTTCTACCGCTTCCCGTTGTTTGTCTGCCAATGAAAAATGGCACGAATCCTGCCATCTGTCCAAAAACAGCTCTACGTGCGTTCTAGGCTTAGGCTGTTTCATAGCCGTCATTTCCCGAATACGTTCTGCAATGCACACTTCTTCTTCGTAAGACTGCGGCGTATAGACCAAGGTATTTCCCTGATAGGACGCTGTATCCAGCTGCCCCATGGCAATCGCTTCCTGGAGAATATCATGCAGACGCAGACTGTCTGCCCGCAAAATCAAGGCAGCCCGCCGTACTAATTCCGCATCAGGGACACATACATTACCGTTTTGCGTCATATCATACAAAACATAGGTCAAACCGGCTGACAGCCGTTCTTCATCTTCCGGATCCATGCCGTATGCCAAGGCAATCTGATCTGCCGTCTTAAAGCCAATACCATCAATTTCATGAATCATGCGGTATGGTTCTTCCCGTAAAATATACGGCGCGTCATCACCATATTTTTGCACAAGCCGTGCCGCATACCGCCCGGCGACGCCATGGGTTTCCAAATCAAGTGCCAGCTCATTGACCTTTTTTTCTTCATAAAAGGACTCCGTAATCATGGCAAGTTTCTTTTTGCCGATTCCTTCAATATCCAACAGCCGCTGCGGTTCTTTTTCCATCACATTCATCGTATCGCTGCCAAAGGCGGCGACAATACGGTGGGCTAACGATGGGCCAATCCCTTTGACGGCGCCGGAACCCAAAAAACGTTCCATTCCTTCCGTCGTATCCGGCAGCAGCCGTTTCCATGACGAAGCGGCCAGCTGCCGCCCATATCGTTTGTGCTGCACCCAGCGTCCCTGGATTTCCAGCCGGTCACCTACCAAAGGTTTGGAACCGTTGCCGGTAACCGTCAGCAGCGTGTCTTCATCTTCGCGGCGGATGCGAAATACGATGTAATCCGAATCATCCGCTTCAAAAAGTACGCGTTCTACTACGCCTTGTATTTTTTCCAATAGTTCTGCCATACGTTTATTTCATATGCTCCCGTTCATAATTTTTACTTTCATCCATAATGCATTGATAAATCCGCTGCAAATACGGCGCCAATTCTTGATGCTTTGCCAAGGCAGCGATTTTCTCCAGCACCTGCTGTTCCCGCCGCAAATCAAAAATCTCCATATGATGTTCCTTTTTATATGCAGCTACCTGCGCTACTACATGCATGCGCGCTTCCAAAATAGCTGTTAGTTCTTTATCCAAACGATCTATTTCACGGCGACATTCTGTTAATTCCATCAGTTTCTCCTTTGCTGTCATACTATATTAGTTCGTATGTTCTTATTATACGACACCTGCGGGTACTTTAGAAGAGAGGGACAGCAGGAAAGACATATCTTCGTATAACTTATTTTATTTTTGCATAGCATACGCGCTGCCTATTCATTGTAAACACCCGAAACATTCGGTATAATGTACAAGTGAGTTTATTTCTTTGTTTTATTTCTCATACTATATATGAAGGTTGTGATTACATGCAAGAAGAAGAAAAACAACAAGGACTGCGCCGCAGCTTAAAGGCCCGCCACATGAACATGATTGCCATTGGCGGCGCTATCGGCACGGGGCTCTTTGTTGCCGGGGGCGAAACCGTCAGCAGTGCGGGTCCGGGCGGTGCCCTTGTCGCATATGCCCTTATCGGTATTATGGTATATTTTTTAATGACCGGCTTAGGGGAAATGGCTGCCTACCTGCCCGTAAGCGGCTCTTTTGAAACCTATGCCAACCGGTATGTAGACAAATCGCTCGGTTTTGCCTTGGGATGGAATTACTGGTTTAACTGGGCTATTACCGTCGCAGCCGAACTGGTTGCCGGCGCACTCATTATGAAATATTGGTTTCCTGACGTACCGGCTGCCGTTTGGAGCGGCATATTTTTGTGTATTTTATTTGCACTCAATTATTTATCCACTCGTTCCTACGGGGAAAGTGAATTTATCTTTGCCGGCATCAAAGTATTGACTGTTTTGGTCTTTCTCTTTGCCGGAACTTGTCTGATTCTCGGCTTAGGCTCTGAACCGTCTCCCGGCTTTACAAACTGGACGATTGGTGAGGCACCGTTTGTCGGCGGTTTTACTGCTATGCTGGGGATTTTTATGGTCGCTGGTTTTTCATTCCAGGGAACGGAAATGATCGGCATTGCCGCCGGTGAAAGTGAAGACCCGGAAAAGAATATTCCCCGGGCCGTCCATTCTATTTTTTGGCGCATCCTTATTTTTTATTTAGGCGCATTTACGGTTATCGGCTTTTTGATTCCGTATTCGGACCCGAACTTACTGAATACTAATATTGAAAATATTTCTATCAGCCCGTTTACGCTTGTCTTTGAACGCTTTGGTCTGGCTGCCGCAGCATCCATCATGAACGCCGTCATCTTGACAGCTGTCCTTTCTGCCGGCAACTCCGGTCTATATGTTTCTACCCGTATGCTCTATGCCATGGCAGAAACCGGACAAGCTCCCAAATGTTTCTTGAAATTGAACAAGCGCGGCGTTCCTTCGTATGCCCTTTTTGCTACTGTCGTTTTTGGGCTGGCTGCGTTTTTGACATCGCTCATTGGCGAAGGCAAAGCCTATGACTGGCTCGTCAATATCAGCGGCATGGCCGGCTTTATTACCTGGATTGGTATTGCTGTCTGCCATTACCGTTTCCGTCGCGCGTATGTGGCTCAAGGCAAAGATTTAAAAGCCCTGCCGTACAAAGCAACCCTCTTTCCGTTCGGCCCGTTATTGGCCCTGTTGATGTGCATTATCGTCACAGCCGGCCAAAATTATTCTGCCTTTACCGGTGCAGAAATTGACTGGTACGGTGCCAGCGTTGCGTATATTGGCATTCCCGTATTTTTAGCTGTGTATTTCTATCATAAGCTGAAACATCATACACATATTATTCCGTTACAGGAAGTCAATTTAACACGGCATAAATAACAACACGGTGCGAGAAAAGCCAAAAGCCACATCATAATGCTTTTGGCTGTCTTGCACCGTATTTTCTCTGTAAAAAGTATTCCTTTGAAGTTTAGAAATGAATGGTAATACTGCAAACTAAACACTAAAAATAGTATCGTAAAAGGACTGTAACAAAATGGGTTAAAATTTCTCATTTTGCTGCAGTCCTTTTGTATTTATGCCTATGAAATTTATTTTTTCTGCTGCGCTGCTTCTAATATTTCCTGTTTTCGCTTGGCAGACAGCCCGGTCCATTTTTTTTGACATTCTTTACTGCAAAATACACGCCGTCTGTCCAGCGGATCTGTTACTTCTACTTTTTTGCCGCACAAACGGCAAAAAAATTCCCGATGCACGGACTGCGCTTTTACTTTTTTAGAGTGCTTCCAATATAGTTTTTCACAATGCTGCGAACAAAATTTCATTCTTCCGTCTGACGGATCTGTAACGCGTACAACGGTTCCGCATTTAAGGCATTGAAATTCTCGAATAACCGGCGCAAAAGGAGAAGGCAGCGGTCGTATGTCGTTGGCGCCATGCCGGTTGGCATATCGTTGGCATTCATAACAGCAGTATTTTTGTTTTGGTCGTCTTGGCGTAAATTCAGTTCCACAGACAGGACACTTCATCTCTGCACCCACCCCTTTTATAACGGTATTTCATATCATACTTTATTTATTGTATTACAAAATGTCTCCCCAAATCAATTGTTCCCAACAAAAAATGAAGAAATTGTCACATGCAAAAGCATATCGGCATGCTAAAATACCCTCCACACATGCTGCAAAAGGCACGGGTAGAGGGTATTTTATTGGTTGCTTTATTTAGCTGTTTAACGTATCTGATACTGCCGTATATTATTTCTGCGCTGCCCGATGCGCTTCTTCAATGGGATTATCCAACGAAGCCGGATAGCCGTGACGGGCAAAATCAGCAGCTGCCGTAAAGAGAATATCCGTCGAGGAATTGAGTGCCGTTTCTGTAGAATCCTGCAATACCCCGATAATAAAGCCTACGCCAACGACCTGCATAGCCAAATCATTAGAAATGCCAAACAAGCTGCAGGCCATCGGAATCAAAAGCAGAGAACCGCCGGCAACACCGGAAGCACCGCAGGCACCTACTGCAGACAACACGCTTAACAGCAATGCTGTCGGAAAATCAACATAAATCCCCAAGGTATGTACAGCTGCCAGCGTCATAATAGAAATCGTAATGGCAGCACCGGCCATGTTAATCGTAGCCCCTAACGGAATCGTAATGGTATACGTATCCGGATTGACCCCCATCTGTTTAGCCACAGACATGTTTACAGGAATATTGGCGGCTGAACTGCGTGTAAAGAAAGCCGTAACACCTGATGTCTTAATGCATTTCCAAACGAGCGGATATGGATTCCGTTTGATTTTGCAGTATACGATAATCGGATTGACAACAAAGGCAAATAAAAGCATCGTTCCCAGCAACAGTACCAGCAGCTTTGCATAGCCCAGCAAGGCACCGATGCCGTTGGATGAAATAGAATCTGCTACAAGACCCATAATCCCAAAAGGAGCAAAGCGGATAATCCACTGTACACATGTCGTAACGGCTTCTGCACAGTCATCTACCACTGCTTTGGAAGCAGCAGACACACGGCGCAGGGCAATGCCAAACAAGCAGGCCCAACCCAAAATACCAATGTAGTTGCCTGTCATCAACGCATGTACCGGATTATCTACAACGTTTTTAAGCAGTGTAATCAATACCTGTGCAATCCCTTCCGGTGCTTCTTTCGCAGCTCCGGCTACATCCATCTGCAGCGTGAGCGGGAAAATAAAGCTGACAGCCACTGCAAACAGCGCAGCAAGAAATGTTCCTATTAAATATAAAATAATGACTGATTTAATATTGGAATCATGTCCTTCCTGTTTGCGGCTCAATGCGGACGACACCAAGACAAAAACAAGTACCGGCGCAATCCCCTTCAATGCCCCTACAAATAAAATCCCCAGCAATGACAGTTCCTTGCCGGCAGCCGGGAATGCCGTTGCTACAGCAATACCAATAATAAGTCCAACGATAATCTGCTGAATCAAGCTAATCTTGTTGAACATGTGCCATAGTTGTTTCATCAAAAATCCCCCCTATATAATAATTACACAAATGTACAATATATACGTACACTTGTGTATTGTACTATTTTTATGTATTTTTTTCAAGTTTACTTTTCATATTTCTTGTAAATAAGTCAAAAAATATCTTTTTATTTTAAAAGTTTTCGACATCTCCTCATGGATTGCGTCTTGCCTTATACATGCTGGAGGCAACAGCCGTTACGACAATAATCAGACCGCCTATTATTTCCCGCCCTGACGGCACGGCTCCCAATATAAAAAAAGCAAACAAAATGCCATAGACGGTTTCCAATCCATCCAAAATGCTGGCTGTCTGCACCGTAACGCCCTGCAGTCCATTGATAAACAACGAATGCGATATAGCCGTGCAAATGACGCCATAGACAGCTAATTCCCCTATGGTCTGTGCGCTGCAGGAAAATGGCACAAAAAACAGTACCGGAAGCAATACTATCGCCGCGATTCCCTGTTCGTAAAAACTAATCACGCCGCCTGTGTACCGTTTGGCAAACCAGCGGTTCACCAACGATAACACTGTATACGCCAAGTTGGCAAACATGCCGTAAGCCACGCCCATCGCAATATTGCCGTCCAACGCATCCATAGGCACCAGTATGGCTACTCCGCCAATCATAATCAGAGATACCAGAATGTTTAGCGGCGTCACCCGTTCCGAAAAAAAGATCGGTTCTAAAAATGCCGCAAATAAGGGAAACGTCGCCGCAGTAATCACGCCAATGGCAACACTGGACAACTGAATCGCATAGATAAACGCCGTCCAATGCACGGCTAACAAAGCTCCCATCGCCAAAAAGGCCAGCCCATCTCTGCGTGACCCTATATGAATAGACATTTTTCTCGCTTTTAAAAATAAAAATAAGACAAGCGAAGAAAAAACAACACGCCCTAATGTGATGAGTACAGCAGGCAGCGCAATGTCTTTGCCCAAGACGCCGGAAAAACCAAACAGCAATACAGCTGTATTAATTTGCAGCATGCAGGATGTACTTTTTTTCATGCCTTCTTCTCCTCTCCCAAAATCAGAAAATCCCGTCTCAACACCAGTCAAGACGGGGTTTTTCTTTATGTATAAGGTTGTATGCAAGCCTTAGTCTTTCAAGACAGCAGCGCAGCGGGCGCATAATGTCGGATGTTCCGGATCGGAACCAACCGTTTCACTATGAATCCAGCAGCGTTCGCATTTTTCGTGAGCAGACGGTACGACAACCACTTTCATGTCGGCATGGTCTTCACCGGCAACTGCTTCAGCCGGTGCGTTTCCTTTTACCAGAGCTACTTCACTGACAATCAGCAAGGTTGCCAATTTATCCTGCCACTGGCTGAGGAAATCATAATCTTCACCGTCAGCGTAAATCGTAACAGCCGCATCCAATGCATGACCAATTTTCTTATCTTTACGGGCACCTTCCAAAACGCGCGTCAAATCACGGCGATAGGAAAGGAATGTATTCCAGCGAGCTTCCAAGTCCGCATTGAGATATTCTTTGTGTGCTTTAGGCCAATCTGTCAGCAATACGCTTTCTTCTTTGCCTTCTACAGCCGGCATATTCTGCCAAACTTCTTCAGCCGTAAAGGAAAGAACCGGCGAAATGATTTTAACCAGCGTATCGAGAATCTGATACATAGCTGTCTGCGCACTGCGGCGTTCCTGCGAGTTTTGTTTTTCCGTGTATAAACGGTCTTTGATAACGTCGAGGTACATAGCACTCAAATCAACGGTGCAGAAGTTGTGAATAGCATGATACATGACGTGGAACTGATAATTTTCATAGGCATCCGTAACAGCTTCATATACCTGTTCCAAGCGGAGCAATGCCCACTGATCGAGTTCTGTCATATTTTCATAAGCAACTGCATCCTTAGCCGGATCGAAGTCATCCAAGTTGCCCAGCAAGTAACGGAACGTATTGCGAATCTTGCGGTATACATCTGAAAGCTGTTTCAAAATCTTCGGGGACAGGCGGATATCGCCTTGGTAATCAGCAGAAGATACCCAAAGACGCATAACATCGGCGCCGTATTTTTCAATAACTTCCTGCGGTGCTACGGTATTGCCGACAGATTTACTCATCTTGCGGCCTTCACCGTCAACGGTAAAGCCATGCGTCAATACGGATTTATACGGTGCATAGCCATTGATAGCTACTGATGTCAGCAAGGACGAGTTAAACCAGCCGCGATGCTGGTCAGAACCTTCCAAATACATTTCGCAGGGATAATCCAATTCCGGATCGTGTTTCAAGACACCTTGATGCGTGCAGCCGCTGTCAAACCATACGTCCATGATGTCGCTTTCTTTTTTGAAATGCGTACCGCCGCATTCCGGGCATTTGAATCCTTCCGGCAGCAGTTCTTTTTCATCATGAGCCCACCAAGCGTCCGAACCTTCTTTGGCAAAGAGTTTCTGCAGATGCGCAATAGTTTCGTCGTTAATGATATGTTTGCCGCAGTCTTGGCAGTAGAAAATAGGAATAGGAACGCCCCATACACGCTGACGGGAAATGCACCAGTCACCGCGGTCACGAATCATGTTGTAGATACGGTCATGGCCCCAAGACGGAATCCATTTAACGTGGTCGATGGCATCCAATGCTTTTTGACGGTATCCATCAACAGAGGAGAACCACTGTTCCGTAGCCCGGTAAATAATCGGGTTTTTGCAGCGCCAGCAATGCGGATACTGATGGCGGAACGTGCTCTTGGCAAACAAGGCACCAATCGATGCGAGCTGTTTGATAACCGGTACATTGGCATCAAAGACAAACTGTCCTTCATAGCCAGGGACTTTATCCGTATATTTGCCGGATGGATCGACTGTACCAATCGGTTTAACACCCCAAGATGCATATTTCATGCAGACTTCAAAGTCATCCTGGCCGTGGTCAGGAGCTGTATGAACGAGGCCGGTGCCGGCTTCCAATGTAACATGGTCGCCAAGAAGAACCGGTACTTTGCGGTCATAGAACGGATGCTGGAAAACAAGGCCTTCCAACTGTTTGCCCATCATGACATCCGGCAGTACTTCGTAGTTTTCTACTTTGCCGGCTTTCATTGTCGGTTCTACCAAATCTTTGGCCATGAGCAAATATTCATCATTTACTTTGACCCAGACATATTCAAAGTTTTCGTTGGCACTGATTGCCAAGTTGCAGGGAATAGTCCAAGGCGTTGTCGTCCAGATGAGGGCAAATACTTTATCCGGGTCAGCGCCTTTCGGCATATGGCAGTTTAAGTCTACAGCCTTAAATTTAACATAAATAGAGAAGGATTTGTCATCCTTGTATTCGATTTCGGCTTCAGCCAGTGCCGTTTCGCAGTACGGGCACCAGTATACGGTTTTCAGGCCTTTATAAATGTAGCCTTTTTTAGCCATTTCGCCAAATACACCAATCTGAGCCACTTCAATGTGTTTCTGCAGTGTCAAATACGGATGATCCCAATCGCCAAGCACACCGAAACGAACAAAGTCTTTTTTCTGTTCTTCGACGCGGGCTAACGCGTAATCGCGGCATTTAGCACGTAAATCGAGCGGTGCCATTTCGTGACGGTTCAATCCCGTATCTTTAATAACGGCATGTTCAATCGGCAAGCCGTGTGTATCCCAGCCAGGAATATATTTGGTGTAATACCCCTGCTGCGTCTTATATTTCAAAATAATATCTTTTAATACTTTATTTAAGGCATGACCAATATGGAGTTTGCCATTGGCATACGGAGGGCCGTCATGCAAAATAAATTTCGGGGAACCATCCCGTTTTTGTAATCTCTTTTCATAAATTTTGTGTTCTTGCCAGAATTTCAAGAAATCTGGTTCCCGCTTCGGCAAATTGCCGCGCATTGGGAAATCGGTTTTAGGCAGATGTAATGTCTTACCGTAATCCATTGTGTTTCCTCCTCCAACATGTAAAAAAATAACGTCTTCATCCCAAAGGGACGAAGACGTGTAATCACCGCGGTACCACCCTATTGACTGCTGCTGCAGCCACTTTGACGCAAATAACGATGCGGCCCGGCAGCTGGCTCACAGCTGCTGCTCCCAAGTGATCCGCTTATATACTGTCTTTGGCAGGCTCACACTCTCCCCGCTTCGCTGAAAAGACTTGCGATATAAGCCGTCTTGTTCATTGCATTTATAGTTTTATATACAATTCTTTGTACATAGAGGTATTCTAATGGTTTATGTCTAATTTGTCAAGATGTTTTTTCAAGAAATCGCGTTCTCATTTTACTTTATAAAACGCATTGAGCGCAGCCGCAATCGGTACGGTAAAAATAACGCCAAAGCTGGCAGAAAATCCTTTCATGATTTCGATACCGACTGCATTGGAATTAATCAGCTGCAAATACGGCAAATCATATGTATAATCGAGGACCCACACACCGAGGGAACCGCCGAAAAACGCTAAAATAAGCGTCGCCGCCATCGTTCCCATGACATCACGGCCTACGTTCATGCCAGCCTGAAACAAGGCTTTTCGTGAAATAGCCGGCGTATGCTTGACGATTTCAGCGCACGCTGCCGTAATGTCCATGGCAATATCCATAACAGCTCCCAGACTGGCAAATAAAATCCCGGCAAACAAAATCTGCCCTACATCAATCATGGTATTCTGCGCTACAAACATCAGATTTTCAATGTTGGATACATTATATCCGGACAAATTGACAACATGGCCGAAGATAATTGCTGCCGCCCCTGCCGTAAGAATACCGCCGATAGTCGCTAAAAAAGCAATGCCGCTTTTTCGCGTCCAGCCGTTGAGCAAATACATCGTCACGCCCAGCACAATCGCCGAAGTAATGACGGCTGCCAGCACAGGCCACATACCGCGTAAAATCATAGGGAAAAACAAAAAAACAAAACAAATAAACGTAAAAATCAAAGCGATAGCGGACTTGACACCTTTTTTGCCGCCGATAAGGCACAAGAGAATGAGAAAAACAGCTACATACAGGTACATGGGCAGCGAACGGTCTACATTATATACCGTATGCAAATCCAGCTGGCCAATCGTGCTGGAAATCACAACGACCTGCATGCCCGGCTGACAAACTGTGCCAAAGAGAAGACCGTTCGGGCAATTTGCCTGAACGGTTTCTCCGGCCGCCGCTCCGCTTTCCATACGGAGCCTGACGATTTGGTCGCCAGCGCGGCTGCCATCTTCTTGTACATTATCCTGCATGATTTCCACGACTTGGGCTTTTTCAAACGTCCGGCCTCCCGTGTTGACCAGCTGCGGCTTGTCTACTTGATTATACAGCCGCAGCCCTACGCCGCCAACAATCAGAAACACCACGACGATAAGAAGCCGCATCCATTTCGTATGCATCATGTAACGACCCTGTCCTTAGTCCTTGACAATACTGTACGTGCTGTCAATCGGCGTGCCTGTTTCCACATCATACGTTTCGATAGAGAAGGTGTCTTTGGTGATGTGTATTACAGAATAGGTCGGACGCCATGTCTGGCTGCGCGCCGCAATATAATCCTGCTGCTGAGGAATCAAATTATAAAACTTAGAACCGGTTGCCGAGTTGGACGACATATAGAATACACCCTTCGGGTTGTGGAGTACGCCTTGCTTCATGTCTGCAATCGTATAGCACAGGTTTTGGGATTCATAGTTGTTTTTGAAATCAGCATTTTTCAACGCCGTATTCAACAAACCATGTGTCTGCCCTGTCTGTCCTTTGACTTTCATATCGTCAAAGGATGCATGCTGTTTGCCGTCACTGCTCAACTGGTACGTGCGGGCATATGAATGGTCATGGCCCTGCAACACGACATCAATCTTGTTGGCATCATAAATCGGCGTAAGCTGTGTACGAAGCAAAATACCGTCTGAATCGGAGTGGTCCAAGCCGCTGCCGTAAATGTCCTGATGCATAACGACAATACGCCATGTAGTATCCGGATGGGATTTGACCGCTTTTTCAATCAATGCCTGATGATCGGCTGCATTATAGTTATTGGCATTGATGACGATAAAGAGGGCGTTACCGTACGTATAGAAATATCCATGCCCGGCTTTTGTCGGGTTTGTTTCTTCCGTAAAAGGATTCGGTACATTAAAATGATTTTGATATCCGCTTGTCAGGCAGTCATGATTGCCGATACTTGTCGCTTCGGGCAAACTCCGCAGCGCAGCGGCCGATAAATACCCTGCGTATTGATATTCCTGCAGCTGAATCTTTTCCGGGCTCTGGTTTTCTGCCGGTTCATTAATCTGGTCACCGGGAGATACGAGGAAATTGATTTCCGGATGCTGTGCAAGAGCCGTATTCAGCGTTTTATTCCAGTTGTACGAATCATTGCGCGCTGCCAAATCCCCGGTCTGCTTCGAAGCACTGTCCGACGGTACCTGTCCTGCCGAAGCCCCAATCTGCGGGTCGCCTACATACATAAAGGTAAAATCATCCGGATTCCCCGTTTGAATCTGCTGTGCATCCTGCCACGTGCCATTGAGTTTGACCTGATACCAATACGTCGTTTCCGGTTTTAAGTCCTTAACCGTAACTTTGTTGGCATAATAGGGCACACCGCTGATGACAGTTCCTTCCTGGTTGGTACCTGTAAACGTTTTGGCATGTTTCATTTCTTTATTATCAGCAATGCGCACGGCAGCTGCTTTGACCTTGGTCTTAGAATACCAGCCAAAATTGAGTTGAGACGCATCGGCACCCGGCGCAATGGAAACCTGTTCATACTGCGTTTTTGTCTGATTCCAATTATCTTTCCACTGCTGCCAATCCGTATCATCTGATACAGCTGTTTTCGTCGTCACCGTTGGCGTAAGAGACGCATCATTCCAATGTTCAGTAGCTGCAAATACACCGACAGAAGCCATACATAATACAGCCGCAGCACTAATAGCGGCCAATTTTTTATGCTTGTACATACGAAAGGGACACATACTCGCAACATCTCCTATACAAAAAAAGTATTAATTACAAGGAAGACTTTACGCTTCTCATGTAATTAATACTTATAAAAGATGTCAAATTTAGGTAAATGTTGAAAACGATCAGATTACTTGTTTTCTATAGCATAAAACTGGACATCCAGTAATTCTCCCGGCTCTAATACAATAGCTCCCTGTTTATACTGATCTTCTGCAAACTCCCGTGCTGCTTGCGCTGTATCTGCTTCTACTTCTATCGTCTTGCTGACTGTTTCTTCAATAATAATCTGATATTTCACTCTGTCATTACCTTTCTATATTGGCCACGTCCCAAAAATTCAATAATTTTATGATCTCTCAATACCTGCAGCTGCTGTCTTATTTTTGCTTCTATATGCTGGTTTTCCGGATGAAGCTGCTGCAAATCACGAGCAAAATGATACATATCAGCTAAAGAAAATGTGTCTTGAGGAATGCGTTCCAAGCACTTGAGAATATCTAATATCCATCCGCGCCGCTGCATCTTAAGTCTGCCTATGAAATCTGTCTGCTGATATTGACGGCATACTCCATTTTTAGGCATAATTTTTTTATCTTGAATAACCGCAATACGTCCATATACAGGAATATTGCCCAGTAAAATATTACAACCAGTCCAACCGGCCCGTTTGGCACGGGAAGACAACGGTTTTCGTTTTTCAATAACAGCATCTGTAAAGTAAAATTTAGGTACTACAATCAGCTGATTGATGCATTGTAATTCCAAATTGTACGACATAAATAAAAAATCTGGATTCGTCGTACTGTGGATTCGCTGTATCATCGTTGCATACGCCCCATCATCAATCTTTCTGCCTAATTTCCGTTGCGTAGCTTTCAATTCAAAAATATTTTGGCATTGGGGACATAAAAAATCAGACACAGGCGTATTATTGGGCAGCTGTTGTAACGTTTCACAGCCGCAGCGGGAACAATACATATTTTGTGCAATCCATCGTTCTGTAATAATTCTTGCCTTTTGCGAATTGCTTTTATATATCCTTGATACAGTACCATCTAATTCGAGCCGCATATTCCTTCCTTTCTTTCTATACTGTCAGCCAGAAACAGAAGCTGCCAGCAGCCGCAGGGCTACTAGTGCCATGCAAATATCTTTGATATCTGTAAGATAGTTTTGCGGTTTGAAAATCTGCGCATACCGATACATGACCGAAAAGGAAACATCATGATTGTAAAACTGCTGTATGTACCGCAGTATAAACTGCCCTTGAAAAATGAGGTAACAAACATAAATTCCCATGATAATATGCAGTGCAAAGGCTTCCTTGCGTACAGACGCAACGGCCTCCTGCGCACACATCATGCCCACAATATCGATACATTCAAAAAAGACAAACACAAGGACAAACAGTATACAAATAGTGCGAGTTGAAAAAAAGGAAAACGAATCAATCTGCGCCACTTGTTCCCGCCGTTTTGCTGCTTCTTCCCATTCTTCATCTTCGCTGTCGTCGTTTGTTTCTACGCCATTGTCACGCCATATCGTATAAATAGCTTCTTTGATTTTCGGGACCCATCGTTTTTGCAATGTATACAAATACCACAAAAGCCATACTAATGCAAATACAGCTGTCATATTTATATGAATCATCATCGTCATTTCACCATTTCTATTTATTATTTTACGCTGCGTTATACACGCTCAAGCCGCCGCTGTACAGACCGACAACTAAACACGGTCTTATATATCATCTGTATAATGCGTAATTAAAGCTTGCGTACCTAATTCTTCGTTCTGTGCATCCTTTGCTGCCAAGTCTTCATAATTTTTTAATACCTGCTGTAATATCTGCAAATGCAGATGAGCATGTTCTGCTTCTTCCTTAGCAATCTTCATGTCTTTAATAAAATGCTTCATATAAAAGCCAGGCGCATAATTATGCTGTATAATTTTTTCTCCAAACGCATTCAGCTGCGCACTTCCTGCTGCGCCGGTCGCTACCGACTGAAGCAGTACTTCCAAATCCAACCCTTTGGCTTTCGCATAGGCAAAGGCTTCACATACACCGGACAACGCACCGGCAATCATAATTTGATTTGCCATTTTGGCATGCTGGCCCGCTCCCGCTTTTCCTTGATAGTTGATATTCGTCCCCATCGCTTGAAACAACGGCAGGCAGGCTGTAAAATCCGCTTTGTCACCGCCGACCAATATCGACAGCGTCCCCTGTATAGCTCCGGTATCACCGCCGGTAACGGGAGCATCCAGCACATGAAAGCCTGCTGCAGTACCCTTGGCATACAGTCGTTCTGCCAGGGTCGGGCTCGTCGTAGTCATATCGATCAAATACGTTCCCAGTGCGGCACTGTCCAAAATATTTCCCTTTTTGAAGTAAACTTCTTCTACATCCGGTGGAAATCCTACCATCGTAATGACGGCGTCACATCCCTGTACGCATTCGGCAATCGTCGCATAAAACGCTGCACCCTCGGCGATAACATCAGCCACTTTTTCTTTCGTACGCGCATATATATGTAAAGAAAAACCGGCTTTCATCAAATTCCGCACCATCGGTTTTCCCATAATTCCGACACCAATAAATCCAATTGTCTTCATGTGGTTTACCTCCTCTATTCTATTGCTTAATTGGTTTTATTGTATCATACTTTATACATATCCCATAGAGCTTTTTTATAAGGAAAATGCTTGACAAACACGCTCTATTCTTGTATACTAAACAAGTCGCACGGAGATATTCATGGGCGGTTAGCTCAGTTGGTTAGAGTATCTCGTTGACATCGAGGGGGTCGATGGTTCGAATCCATTATCGCCCACCAAATTCATATTTTCGTGCAAAGAACGTCACTACATATGTAGCGGCGTTCTTTTTTTGTACTCCGCTGTCATTGACATACCGCACCGTCATTTTCATTTTATCCTCATCACTCTTTTTGCAAAAAAACACATCGCCAGTTGCTGCGGCGACATGTTTTTCAACAAGTATATTTTCTACTCAATTTTTCTTCCTTATTTCATATTTTTCTCAATGAAATATGCCAATTCTTTTTCTGACAACGTGCCAACATGCCGCTCTTTTATGGTACCACCTTTAGCAATCATCATAGACTGCGGTACTTCATATACATTATAATCGCTGGCCATTGCTAATTCAGCAGTATAAAACGGCATCGTATACGGGCTTTTTTGATAAAAACGCCGAGCTTCTTTTTGTGTGCTTCCTAACGAAACAACAACAAAATACACGTTTTTCCCATATTTTTTATAAAGCGGTTCAATAACAGACAGCTGCTTCTTGCTTTCTTCACTCCAAGGCATCCAAAAAAATACATACACGGGCTTTTTGTTATACAAATCTTTCATTTGCACATCACGGCCATCGATCGTCTCCAATGCCGCATTATGAGCCAGTACTTCTGTTTCTTTTTGCGATACCTCTTCTGCCGCTTTGACCTCTTCTGTGCTGACTGCATTTTCATCTTTTCCTGTCCAAAAACAAATCATCAACAGACAAAGCACGACAGCCAACACGGCCAACACTTTATTTTTTATGTTTTTATCTGTATACTGCTTCATATATGTTTCTCCTATGCATATATTACGAATCTTAGTATACCATAAAATATGTCATAAGACTATTTCTAAAAAAACTGCACAGTCTGCATACAATAGTAATATTTATGGCTATAATAAACCTCCCATTAATAGCAAATCAAAATAACTTTTTCTTTATTTTTTACTACTTTTAGTTGTATAATATGGATATAAAATATTAATGGAAGGTGGTGCTTTTACATGTTTTCTAAACAATTAAAAAAGTATAGGAAAATACATGGAATATCTCAAGCAAAATTTGCAAATGCAATCGGCGTTTCGCAACAGGCGGTTGCAAAATGGGAAACAGACAAATCAACACCCGACCCGTATATGTTAGAAAATATTAGTAATTTTTTTAATATTTCCGTTGATGCATTATTAGGAATAAAAAGGAAAAGAGACGAATTTCAAATTCCGACAAACGACATGAATCAATTTCTTTCTCAAGCAAGAATTGTATTTGATGGAAATGCTGTCGATTTAAATGAAAAAGACAGAGCTATATTAGAACAGTCTTTGAGGATAGCTTTTATGGCTATTAAAAAATAGGAAAAAGGCAAAAAACAATAACGCAACTTGCCGAGGCGGTAAATAAAATATAGATTTTGCATATTGCGCGCATATTACAAGGTAATTCTTACTCATTCTTATTCGTTCTTGTGTATATTGAATTGATAGGCAACAACAACAAAACCCGCACAAACATTGCATTTGTGCGGGTTTTCGTATGCATAGATTTTGACGAAAATATACGAAATATTAACGTTTTGAGAACTGAGAAGCTTTGCGGGCTTTTTTCAAGCCGTACTTTCTACGTTCTTTTTCACGCGGGTCACGAGTTAAGAGACCTGCTTTTTTCAGGGACTGACGGAAATCTGCATCAACTTCCAACAGTGCACGGCTAATGCCGTGACGAATTGCGCCAGCCTGGCCGGACGGTCCGCCGCCTTTTACGTCAGCGACTACGTCATACTGTTCAGCAACGCCTGTCAATACAAGCGGCTGTTTGATGATTAATTCGAGCGTTTTACGGCCGAAATATTCAGTCAATTCTTTTTTATTTACTGTAATTTTGCCTTGACCCGGAACCAGACGAACTCTGGCAACGGATGTCTTTCTACGGCCAGTGCCGTAGTACTGTGCTACTGCCATGAAATCTTCCTCCCGGTATGATTAACGAATATCCAATTTTAATTCTTCAGGTTTCTGAGCTTGATGCGGATGTTCTGCACCAGCATAAACACTGAGTTTACGGTACATCTGTTCACCCAATTTATTTTTCGGCAACATGCCGCGAACAGCCATTTCTACAACACGTTCCGGACGTGTTTCAAGCATATGGCCAGCTTGTGTAAATTTAGCACCGCCGGGATAACCGGAATGACGGAAATATGTTTTCTGGATTAATTTTTTACCAGTTAATTTAACTTTTGCTGCGTTGACTACGATAACATAGTCGCCTGTATCTACATGCGGGGTAAATGTCGGTTTATGTTTTCCCCGAAGAACTTTGGCTACTTCGGCAGCAAGACGGCCTAATGTCTGGCCTTCAGCATCAACAACAAACCATTTACGTTCGATGTTGCCTGCATTAGCCATAAATGTGGTTTTCATGCTGTATAATTCCTCCCTGATACGACTAACTAACCAAGCTTTCGTTTCTTTTTCTCCGGGGCTAAGTGGAGTCCAAGTAAAAAGCTTACCTATTTATTCTACAGATATATAACAACCTTGTCAAGCATTTTTTCTATTTCATATTCTATTTATTCTCTGCGTTCTTTCTATATAATACATCTATTTAGGCTGTGCTGACACATCAGTAACCGTATAACCTGCCTGCACGACTGTTTTAAACAACGTATCATCACTGACTTCGCCGTCTAAGACAACCGTTGCCAGTCCCTTTGACAAATCTACATTAACTTTTGCAACACCCGGCACAGCTTTCAGTGCTTGTTTGACATGGTCAGAGCAATTTTGGCAAACCATGCCTGTAATATAGATATATTTTTTCGGTCCTTCTTCTTTATGAAATAAATGGCTAAAAAATCCCATATGTCTCTCTCCTATCTATTAAGAGTATCATTCTTAATTTTCATTATATACCAAGCCTTAGGAGAAAGAAAGTCCTGGTATTGCAAAAAATTGCATCAACACCCCTGATGTATAATATGTTTTTATTTTACAGGACTTTCATCTATATACATGGCCGCACTGCCGTCACTGCGGCTTTCGATTCGTGCATGCACGCCTAACGGCAAAAAAAGGTTGTCTTCTCCATGACCTGCAGGCAGTCCTGAAATCGTCGGTTTCCCTGCAAGTTTGGCATAATACTGCAGTACCTCTTCTGTCGTAAAATCACCGGGATCATGACGGCATTGAACAAATTCTCCATATACGATGCCCCGGACGCGGTGCAGCAATCCGCTTTGCCAAAGCTGCTGCATCATGCGGTCTACCCGATAGGCATCTTCACCGACTTCTTCCAGCACCAAGATAGCATCTTTTCCCTGCAGTTCATACGGTGTTCCAACAGCTGCCGCTAGTATGGCCAAATTGCCTCCCGCTAGTATTCCGTCTGCATTTCCCGGAACTACGGCATGCAGTGACTTGCCCTGAGGCATAGGAACTGGCCCTAACGGCTGCGGAGACGATATTCCTCTGGCAAACTGCTGTAACGTATACGCTGATGATACCTCTGGATTCAATGTACATTCCATCGGCCCATGAATCGTAACAAGATGGCTTTTTTCTCCCAACGCAGTATGCAAGGCAGTAATATCACTAAAGCCGATGAATAGTTTGGGGTGCTTAGCAATCATCGTATAATCCAGCTTATCCAAAATCCGTGCCGAGCCATACCCGCCGTTGGCACAAAGGATGGCCTGCACATGATCATCGTTAAAATAGTGATTCAGCTCTGCCGCTCGTTCTTCATCGGTGCCGGCAAAATACCCATACTGCCGTACCGGTGCCTGCACGACATGATATCCCCAAGACTGGAGCAACTGTACCGCCGGCTGTCTAGCCGCTGTATCCGCAGGACTTGCAGGCGATATGACAGCAATCGTATCTCCAGGACGCAGTACGTTTCCTTTATTTCGTTTGGCCCCATCTGCCCAACAGCTTGCATATCCCACAATACACCAGCATAAACATATCCCTATTACATACTTCCATTTCCGCACCCCGCAGTCTCTCCTTTCGTATTGCGCCCAATACGTTGCGTTTACGTATGCCAACCAATCTGAACTTCGATTTGTTGATTCAGTTTAGCTGGCAGCCCTATTTCCCATCAAAAAAGAAATAAAATTTATTTTTCATGCATATCATTATAGTAATCTTTTCCTACAATACGTCAACCACTACGTATTTTTCTTCCTTTTTTTTACAAACTATGCTAAAATAAAAACAGAGATAGTCCGATGGCCGTACATCGGCTCTCCTCTTTTGATAAAATGTTGAAGAAGGCCGTGTACCGCAAGGTATGCGGTTTTTTTCGTTACGTTTTACTGATTACTTACGTATTGAAATAATCAACACGACTAATGTAGCAAAAGCTATCATCAATGATAACGCTTCGTATACACTCATGCTGATCACCTCGCTCTCGCAAGGAAAACCGAATACATCGAACTACCTCATGTACTAAGTTTAGCAAATTTATGTTCGGACGGCAAGTTCAAAAAGATTGAAGATAGTGTCAAGTTGTTGTGGGAATTTTTATGAAGAAGTTCCTTGAAGCGGAT
>SAMEA104315436__coassemble_776_pt1 | contig 47613 bp, 41 predicted proteins | sample SAMEA104315436__metabat2_low_PE_041 | metagenome-assembled genome bin SAMEA104315436 (sample SAMEA104315436) | gut metagenome | biome: Monkey gut; feature: monkey-associated habitat; material: faeces | place: China | collected 2013 | reverse complement strand
AATTTACAGATCTGTTGTTGTTATCGAACAGTATTTGTGGTATCATACGCCGTGGGATAAGCAGCATCATTTCCGGGAACGCCGGGCAGAGTTGCATTTTGTGAATGGCGGCGTACATGTGTTGGCAGAGTGAATGATATGGTAGCGCTGGGGAAGACCTGCATAGACATGACTGTGTCTGTGCAGGTGCTTCACCTTTCGTGTAGTGAGAAAGGATTTTTTATACGATGAATTATAAAGTATGCAGTATCGCGATGGCGATGGTCTGTTTAGGAGCGGCGTGTCAAGGGGCATCGCCGATTCCGACGTTTGATAAAGAAGCGGTAACGACACAGCCGTATCAGCGGACAGGCCAGCAGGACCGTCTGATTGATACGAGCCGAATCCATTCGCAGAGCGGCAATACGGGCACGGCAGAACGTCCGGCATTTTATATTCGCAAAATTGTTCTGCAGGGGACACTGCTCCCAGTCGATGAACAGGAAGGGCTGCAGCAGATTTTACGTGCGTACAGCCAACGAAATGTGGAAGTTAGTGAGTTATCCGTGCTGACACAGAAAATTACGGAATATTATCGCAGCAAAGGATATACGATTCCGCAAGCGGTTTTACCAGCCCAGGAAATACAGCGGGGTGTATTGACGATTCATGTCTATACGGCTGCCTATGATTCGATTACGGTACTAAAAAATGAATCCGATGTGGCGGACTCGGTCATTCAAAAGTATGTAAAAAAACTCTGTCCCGGTGATGTCATCAAAGACAATACTGTAGAAATGGTCATGAACAATCTGAATGATTTGCCGGCTGTGACAGCACGGGCCGTTTTCATGCCGGGAGATACTGCCGGTACTACTAAGATGGGCGTAGAAGTGCTGCGGCGTCCTGTATGGAACAACTATATCTTTTTTGATAATGGCGGTGGCTACTATTCGGGCAAATACCGTTATGGGTTTCATATGGAAATCAACAATCCCAGCCATGGCGGGGACAAAGTCATTTTAAACGGCATGATGACCAATCATGAGGTAAAAAACTACGGCGTGCGCTATGAAACGCCGGTTGGGGATGACGGTACGCGCTGGGGTATTGGCTGGAGCCAGTCAAGTTATGAACTAAAAACAAATACTTTTTATACGTCGCTGGGGCAATCCAGAGGAATTAGTTTTTATGGTTTGACGCCGTTATATCGAAACCGGCTGCAGCGGCTTACGTTGCTGTACGGATACGATCATCGGAATATCAAAGACCGTAATCGATATCGCTTCGAGTTGCTGCCGGGCATACCGATTGCCGGAGAGATTTCTACGACAAAGACTGGGAATGTCTTTCATGTGGGATTAAGCGGCAGTCAATATTACCCCAATCAGTTTACTCAATATAGTCTTATCTACTGGAATGGGCATATCCGCACGGATACGGGCAGCGGCAGTCCTATGTATTATGACGGAACTTATCATAAACTGACCGGTGATTTGCTGAATATCTGGTACGACGGGCCGTGGAATTACCGCATCAACGCGAGCGGCCAGCTGGCAAATCGTTCGCTGGATAGCAGTGAACAGTTTTATCTCGGCGGCATGAATGGCGTGCGGGCGTATGGTGCCAGTGATGGATACGGCGATGCGGGATATTTGCTTACAGGAGAAATCCGCCGCCAGACCGGCATCAAGTATTTGGAATCAGCCGTATTTATTGATACAGCTGGCGCGAAGCTGCGAAATGGCGGCGATCGGGCATGGGATCATTTGTCCGGCTGGGGCGTCGGGCTGCGTTATCAAAAGCCGACGGATTGGAATGTACAGCTGGATTATGCGTGGAAAATTCATGGACGCAGAGACCGTACAGAACCGGAAGATCATCAGGGCAGATGGTGGCTGCAGGTATATAAAATGTTTTAGATGATGACGTAAAAAAGGGCTGTCGCGTGAAGCGACAAGCCCTTTTGGTTTGTAGTTTGCAGTTTATCGTTTGTAGTGTTAAAAAGTTATTTTTCTACAGTACTCGTGTGAAGCAATTCTCCTGATGGGAGATAGCTGCTAAAGGATAAGGTATCCTCTGTGGCCTGCATGACGAGGTAGTTGTCTGTTTCCGGCTGGGGAGCGACATATTCATCCAAGGCATGCTGTTTCCAAAGGCCGGGATACTGTACGTTGCCGGCAACGCCGGTAATAATATACAGCGGACCTTTGGCATCGCGTTTGAAATCAGCGATATGGCCGCGGTCGCGGTACGTATGCAAATGTGCGGATAAAACGACATCGACGCCGTATTCATCAAATAAAGGCATCCAGTCTTTGCCTTCCGGAGAGAACCCTTCTTCTCTAGGGTCGGGCCGATTGGCAAAGCCGTACTGCAGGGGGTCTTTATGCATGAGGACGACTTTCCACTTTTTATCCGTGCTGCGAATATCTTTGCGGAACCATGCCATTTCATCTGCCAGCAGCTGCGGCTGGAACTGTGCCATTTCTGTAATCTGCGTGTTTAAGACGATGAAATGCACGTCGCCGTAATCAAAGGAATAAAATTGGTTTTGGTAATCCGGGTTTTCCTGCGCCGGCAGGGAGAACAAATGAAGATATGCGACAGGCATGCGGATTTTCCAATCCCTGTCGTAGGTTTCATGATTGCCCATAATCGGCGCGACAGGGATTTGGCTTGCCATATCCGCAACGACGTCAAACCAGGCATTCCATTGGTAATGGTCCTGCCCGTTATCCACTAAATCGCCCATGTTGACAAAAAACTGGGCATCCGGATTGGCCTGCCATGCCGGGTCCTTGGTGGCTGCCCAGGCACTGTAGTCGCTGGATTGGGAATCAGGGAAAATTAAGGCTTTGAAGGTATGGCCCTGTGCTGTCTGCAGCGGCATCCAGCCACTCCGCTTTTTTTCGTACCCAACGCGGTATTCATATGATGTCCCCGGCGTCAAGTCAGTCAGTACAGCGGTGTGAATGTATGTTGTCGTATCATCGTCGGTAAATTCTTCGCTGCTTGCGGGGACGCTCCATAGGTCATCACTGTCTTTGCGGCGGTATTCGACGACGGCATTGTCTTCTGAAAAGGAAGACTGCCACATAATAGTGCGGGATGTGGTGCTGTCTTTGGTAATAACCTGCCGGATGTTAGCGGCATCTACGGCGTCAGTGGGAGCGTAATGAGCAGCAACGGCTTTTGTCGCTTTCACGCTTTGCTGGGTGACTGTTTTGGCACCGGGAACCCACATGTATACGGCAGCGCAGGCAATGAGCACGATAGGGCACAGCCATTTGGCGAGCTTTTTTTTATTCATCAGTGTATCCTCCTGAAATCAATTACTTTATGCTATCATACTACCTAGAGTGTGCTTTAAGTCAAGATCTAAATACAGCGGACTGCTAACGTATATAGCAAAGAAAAGTAGATGATGTTCGTGTGTTTGTTTATAAAACATTAAGATAAACATAAAAAAATAATAAATATATTGTGTTGACAGATTAAAAATAAAGTGATAGTATAATTACAGTTAATAAATGCAAAAACAACATATGCAGAGGCAATGACGCTGAGAATACGCTTGGATGTCATTGCCTCTATTTGTTTTTGCAGGTAAGGATAGTTGTTTGGTTATAGGGGGAATAGACAATGCGATTGACAGAAACAGGTTTGACAGCAGAAGACATTAAGGCCAAAGTAAAAAAGTACATGATTGAAACGTACGAACGGTACGACTTTTTGGCAGAACGGGCTAAGGGAATGTATGTATACGACGAAAAGGGGACGCCGTATCTGGATTTCTATGCCGGCATTGCCGTCAACAGCGCAGGCAGCTGCAATGACAAAGTCGTCATGGCCGTTATCGATCAGGCTATGGATATTATGCAGACATTCAATTATCCGTATACGATTCCGCAGGCCTTGCTGGCTGAAAAGGTTTGCACGGCTATTGGCATGGATAAAATCTTTTATCAGAATTCTGGGACAGAAGCCAACGAAGCCATGATTAAAATGGCTCGTAAATATGGGGTAGAAACGTATGGCCCGCACAAATACAACATCGTCACGGCGAAGATGTCGTTTCATGGCCGCACGTTTGGTTCCATGAGTGCGACAGGGCAGCCGGACAATGCCTGCCAGATTGGTTTTGGTGATATGACGCCGGGCTTTACGTATGCAGAGTTCAACAATTTGGACGCATTTAAAGAAGCCGTTACGGAAAACACGATTGGCATTATGGTAGAACCGGTACAGGGCGAAGGCGGTATTCACCCGGCAACGAAAGAATTTTTGACGGGCCTGCGGAAATTGTGCGATGAAAAAGGCCTGCTGCTCTTATTGGATGAAGTACAGACGGGCTGGTGCCGTACCGGTGCTGTCATGTCCTATATGAACTACGGAATCAAACCGGACATTGTTTCTATGGCCAAAGCTATGGGCGGCGGCATGCCGATTGCTGCGATTTGTGCGACAGACAAGGTTGCCAAAGCCTTTACGATGGGTTCGCACGGCAGTACCTTTGGCGGCCATCCTGTATCGTGCGCTGCAGCGTTGGCAGAAGTAACCGAACTGCTGGATAAAGATTTGGCCGGCAACGCGAAGAAAATGGGTGCCTATTTCTTGGAACAAGCACGAAAAGAAATTCCGCATCTGAAAGAAGCCCGCGGACAGGGACTGATGATAGGGCTTGAATTTGACGGTGTCAACAGCGTGGATATCAAACACAAATGCTTGGAAAAACATATGCTGACCACGGCGATTGGCTCCAACATCATTCGGCTGGTTCCGCCGCTGATTTTGCAGAAAGAACATGTAGACAAAGCGATTGCTATTTTGAAAGAATCTGTGGAAGAATTGACAAAATAAAATCATCAACAGGGAATGCCTTCTAGGGAGGGGATAGAAGGCATTCGTCTTTTTTAGGGGGGAGATTGGATGAGACATTTTGTAGTAACCGTAGGCTGTGAATTTGGCAGCGGCGGTCCGGAAATCGGCAAAATGCTGGCAGCATCTATGGGGATTGAATACTATGACCGTGATTTGGTCGATAAAGTTGTTGAAAAAATCGGCGTAGATAAAGCACTGGTAGAACAGGCTGATAATAAAAACTTCGTGCCCTTTGGCATCAATACGTCGTTGGGGACACGTTATGCGAACTTATCAAATAAAGTCATTTATACGCAGTTTGAAGTTATTCATAAAATGGCACGTCATTCCTGCGTCATCATTGGCCGCTGCAGTGATTATATTTTGAAAGATGAACCGAATGCTATTAATGTATTTATTTATGCACCGGAAGAAAAACGGATACAGGCAGTCGTAGATAAGATGCATGTCACCAAAAAACGGGCCTTGGAATTGATTCATGAGTATGACAGTATGCTGCATAGACGATATAAATATATTACCGGAACCTATCGCGGCGACCGGCACAACCGGCATTTACTGGTAGACAGCAGTGTACTGGGATGGGAACGGACGGCAAAATTTATTCAAGCGTTTGTCGAAATGCGGTTTGAAGAGATGTAAGTACAATAAATGAGGGGGGATTTATATGGCTGCAACCAAAGCATCTGATTTTGATAAAGTCCTCAGTGCATGGGATATACTGGTTATTGCCTTTGGCGCGATGATTGGCTGGGGCTGGGTTGTTTCTACGGGCGACTGGATTATGCAGGGCGGCGTCGTAGGGGCTATGCTCGGCTTTGTCATTGGCGGCTTGATGGTGTTTTTTGTAGGGCTTACGTATGCGGAACTGACGTCAGCCATGCCCCAGTGCGGCGGCGAACATGTCTTTAGCTTTAAAGCGATGGGACCGATTGGCTCGTTTGTCTGCACATGGGCTATTGTCTTGGGGTATGTCAGCGTCGTATGTTTTGAAGCCTGCGCGCTGCCGACGATTATAACGTATATTTATCCGGACTTCTTGCAGGGGTATTTATATAGCGTAGCTGGATTTGATATTTATGCGTCGTGGCTGGCTCTAGCCATATTGGTAGCTGCTTTTATTACCTATATCAACATTATTGGCACGAAAACGGCTGCTATTTTGCAGACAATTTTGACTGTTATTATCGGCGGCGTAGGTATTCTTTTAATAGCTGCTTCTCTGTTTTCCGGGCAGGCAGATAATTTAGATAATCAGCTGTTTATGGGTGCAACGACAACGGATATGCTCAAAGGAACACTGGCTGTTGCAGTTATGACGCCGTTCTTCTTTATCGGCTTTGATGTCATTCCGCAGGCTGCAGAAGAAATTTCTGTATCGCTGAAAAAAATCGGCCGTATTTTGATTTTATCCATTATACTGGCAGTTGCATTTTATGCCTTAATTATTTTTGGTGTAGGTTATGTCATGAATAATGCAGCTATTGCCAATGCCATGAAAGGCGTCGGCGGCTTGGTTACGGCAGATGCCATGGCAACGGCTTTTGGCAGTACGATGATGGCGAAAGTTTTAATTATTGGAGGCTTGTGCGGGATTATTACAAGCTGGAATTCGTTTTTAATCGGCGGCAGCCGTGCCATGTATTCGATGGCAGAATCATACATGATTCCGCATGTATTTGCCAAACTGCACAAAAAATATAAAAGCCCTGTCAATGCATTGCTGCTTATTGGCTTGCTTTCGATTATTGCCCCGTTTTTTGGCAAAAAAATGCTCGTTTGGGTTGTCGATGCCGGCAACTTTGGCTGCTGTGTAGCCTACTGTATGGTAGCCGTTTCCTTTATGATTCTTCGTTCTAAAGCACCGGATATGCCGCGTCCTTATCGTGTCGGGCATTACAAACTGGTCGGTGCCATGGCAGTATTGATGTCCGGTTTTATGGTAGCGATGTATATCATTCCTGGTTCCGGCGCGGCATTGGTCCCGCAGGAATGGGGCATGGTATTGGGCTGGTCTGTATTGGGCTTGGGTTTTGGCTTGTTCTGCAAAGCACGGTACGGTGAAAAATTTGCTACGCATGTCGATGTCGCTGTGGAAGCACCGAGCGAAACGGCACGCGATATGGCCTTTGGCCTGGCAATGGCAAGTGCTCTGAAGGAAGTACAGTCGGAAGGGGCTGTCACCTATGCGGAACGGCCGCTCAATTTCTCCTTTTTCATGCCGTCTAACATGATTTTCGGCTCGCATACATGCCGCAAAGCCGGCGCGCTTGTCAAAACGTATGGCAAACAGGCCCTGTTTGTAACGGACTCTACGGCAAAGCGTATAGAAGACGCATGGGAAACGATTCAAGATAGTTTTGATAAGGCAGGCGTACACTACGGTGTGTTTGCCCATGGTGACAACAAAACACAGCAGGTCATGATTCAAAACGGCTTGGAACAGCTGCAGCATCTCCAAGGTGATATGGTAGTGGCTGTCGGCGGCAATGATGCAGTGATCAGTGCCAAACAGATTGTATATGCGGCAGAAAAAGAATGGAAGAAACATGTGCCGCTGGTCATTATTCCGGCAACGTATGATATAGAAGAAGCATTTCATGGCGTAGTGATGTGGAAAGACGCAGACGGCAAAGACCAGGCGGTATACAGTCCCAGTGCCAATGCGGCAGCTGTTTTGGTCGATCCGGTATGCATGAAAACGATGCGTAAAAAAGAAATTGCCCTGGCTGGATTTGCAGCTGTCTGCCGTACGATTAATGCGTATACGGCGCATACATCCCAGCCTTTAGCAGATGCGATGGCGCTGTACGGCTTATCGCTGCTGAAAAAACATTTGGTATCTGTCTATCAGGATACAGCCAGTGAAACAGACTGGGAAAAATTGGTCCTTGGCAGCATTATCAGCTGCATGGTTGGATATGGCACAGGCAATGTGCTGTTGTGCGGCATGAAAAAAGCGGCTGAACTGGTTCATATGGCGTATGAAGATGTTCTCCCGGCTGTGTATCCGGTATTGCTGGATTTGGCGAGCAAGCAGGATGTATTCCGTTATGGTAAAATCGCGCGTACACTTGGCGGTTTTACAGCCAACGACTGCACGACACGGTTAGCAGAGATGGAAAAACAGCTGCAGCTTGATGTGCGGACAGCTGATTTGGGAATTACGGAAGAAGATATAGCCCGCATGGCTAAAACGTATTTGTCCTACAGTGCGCAAACTGTGGATGCAGATACGCAAACAGCACAGCCGGCACAGACCGCAGCAGCATACATGTGAAACAGGTTGTCCTTTTATCCCGATTTTACACTGTCAACGTGTAGAATCGGGACTTTTTTTGCTGAAATAAAGAGGATTTTTTGCTATAATGTGGAATTGTATAAAGATAGTATGTTATTATTTACATATTGGAGGTAGTCAATATGACGCTCAGTCTATTTTGGTCGCGATATACGCTTGAACTTCACGATCGTCACATTCGCGCGATAGATGAGATGTATCAGTATCTTATTGCACGAGAAAAATGGAATTGGTTTTTGGCAAAAATTCCGGAACAAGAACAAGTCCGGATACTGCGGGGGCATAATCTGGGTGAAGAAGCTTGGACGTGCCGCAAATGGCTGGACCATATGCTGGAATGGATAAAAGAAAACAAACCGCCGACAGTATATAATGCGGTAGTTGAACGGATTCACAGCATGGAACAGAAGCCGTTGGAAGATTTGGAAAAACAAGCGGCTCATTCCTTGTCCCCGGAAGAACTGCAGCATCTCATGCAGGCAGGATATTTTCAATGGCTGAAAAAGTCAGAATCGTAAAGGCAGATTGCCAAGGAGGGCTTATGGCATTGATGCGGCGTGTGTGTATATGTCTGATTAGTGTTTTTTGTATAGCTGCAGCCACGGTGATGCCACAGGCTATGGCGGCGGATGCTGTGCGGGCTATTGTGATTACTGGGGAGATTGACGGCAGTCAGGCCGCATTGGTACAGCGGGGCATTGCGCAGGCTGAAGAAAATCAGGACAAAGCGGTGATGCTGCTCATCAATACGCAGGGAGGCCGCGTAGGCAGTGCGCTGAAAATACGAGATATGCTGCAGCGGACATCGCTGCCGACGATTGCCTATGTCACGTCACGGGCTTGGTCTGCCGGGGCACTGATTGCGCTTTCGTGCCGTCATATTATTATGGCACCGGGCAGCAGCATAGGAGCGGCAGAGCCGATTCCCAATTCGGAAAAAAATATAGCGGCTTTGAAGTCGGAATTCAGCGCGACAGCCAATGCGATGGGGCATAATCCCAGCGTAGCGGAAGCAATGGTCGATAAGACAGACGGATTTCCGGATTATGCGGAACCTGGGAAGATTTTATCACTGACAGATAAACAGGCAAAAGAGCTGAATGTATCAGAAGGAACGGCGGATTCGCCGGAAGACGCCCTGCGGTTTTTCAGTATGGGAAATGCCGGCGTGCAGTATGAAGAACGAAATTGGAAAGATATGATCGTGGGCGTACTGCAAAATGAATATGTCCGCATGATTTTCATTGCCCTTATTTTGGCTGCCATATTTTTGGAAATTAAGATGGCCGGCATGGGCATAGGCATTGCCGCGGCGTTTGTTTTGGGCGGCATGCTGCTGATAACCGGCGAGGAATCGCTGACGGAAGACATCAAAGTATTAGCGGCGTTTATTGGCAGTTTTGTATGTATTGCCCTGGAGCTGGCCGCGCCGGGAGCCGGTATTTTTGGCATTGTGGGCGTGCTGCTTCTGTTTGGCAGTTTGTTTTATATGCTGGGCGCGACGATTGATGCCGTATACATCTTAGCTGGCGGCACCGTGCTGGCACTGGTGCTGTTTTATGGTATTGGCAAAAAGCTGCCGAAGAGTCGGCTTTTGTCTAAGTTTACGTTGAAAACTCGTTCTACGAAAGAAAAAGGATATACGTCGCATGAAGATAAAAGTCAGTATTTGTACAAACGCGGCAGAACGATTACGGATTTGAAGCCTAGCGGTTTTGTGCGTATAGACGGCAAACGGGTAGAGGCAAAGGCCGCAGGCAGTGAGTATATTCTGCGGGATACGGATATCCGTGTTGTCAAAACGGCAGGGTACTGCATTACGGTAGAACCGGTTCCCAAACGGGATGCGTAGTATGCAAAGGAGGGTTTTATGTCTATGTTAACGATATTGGCTGTTCCCTTGTTGGTAATTGTGGCAGCCGTCATTGTCATTTCTTTATTTTTGCATTTTGTGCCGATTGGACTGTGGATTTCTGCCATGGCTGCAGGCGTATCAGTCGGTATTGTCAATCTCATCGGCATGCGGCTGCGGCGCGTAGTGCCGTCCAAGATAATCCTGCCGCTGGTCAAAGCCAATAAGGCCGGATTGGATGTCAACGTCAATCAGTTGGAAGCCCATTATTTAGCCGGCGGGGATGTAGACCGCGTCGTAGATGCGTTAATCGCGGCGCACCGGGCTACGATGTCCCTGACGTTTGAACGGGCCTGCGCCATTGATTTGGCTGGCCGCGATGTGTTGGAAGCCGTGCAGATGAGCGTCAATCCTAAAGTCATTGAAACGCCGTTTATTTCGGCAGTAGCCCAAAACGGCATTGAGCTGAAAGTCCGTGCCCGTGTTACTGTCCGTGCCAATATTGACCGCTTGGTCGGCGGTGCCGGAGAAGCGACGGTCATTGCCCGCGTTGGTGAAGGTATCGTTACCAGTGTCGGCTCGGCAGCAGATCATTCACAGGTGTTGGAAAACCCGGATGAAATTTCTAAAACCGTACTGAGTAAAGGACTGGATGCAGGTACGGCTTTTGAAATCCTTTCCATTGATATTGCCGATGTAGATGTAGGCCGTAATATCGGCGCGCGTCTGCAGACAGACCAGGCCGAAGCGGACAAGCAGATTGCTCAGGCAAAAGCAGAAGAACGCCGGGCAATGGCTGTTGCTAAAGAACAGGAAATGCAGGCGTATACCCAGGAAATGCAGGCTAAAGTCGTAGAAGCGCAGGCTGAAGTACCGCTGGCGTTGGCACAGGCACTGCGCGAAGGCAAGCTGGGCGTGATGGATTATTACAATATGAAAAATATTATGGCAGATACGCAGATGCGGACGGCTGTAGCCCAGGCTGGCGTGCCGAAAGCCAAACCGGCGGCTCCTGCTGAAGACCATCATACAGGACGGACGCCGACTGAAACGGATACGAAGTAGGTGAGCACATGGACTATATATGGCTCATATTCATTATGGTTGCTGCGGCTGTTTTGCCGGATTTATTGCGGCGCAGACGGAACTATCCCAAGCGAAAGGGACCCATTCCCATACCGCCACGCAAAGAAGAGGTAAAACGAAAACGGCAGTCGCTGCAGCAGCCTGCAAAGCCGACAACGGTTCCTATAGATACCAAGAAAAAAGAAATCCAGATTTTACCTAAAAAAGAAGAAAAAACGGCTCAGCCAGCTGTGGCCCATCCGGCATCTATGTCTCATGCAAAAGCTGTCGTGCCGAATCCCGGCGCAGCAGCTGCCATCACGGTGCCGCATATGGTGCGGCCAGAGCCTTGGAGTACGATTGAGCCGGAAGCGCGAGACATTTATGCAGGGCTGGTATGGGCTGAATTACTGGATAAGCCCTTGGCGCTGCGCAACAAAAATAGATAACGGTAGTGAGGATAACGAATGATTCAAGAAAAGAAAGTGTATGTAGAAGGAATACCCTGCTTGCAAATTACAAGCGGTGAAATGCCGAAAGGCGTCGTGTTGTTTTATCATGGCTGGTCATCCCAAAAAGAATATCAGTCTGTACGGGGCCATGTGCTGGCTGCGTATGGGTACGATGTGCTGATTCCGGATGCCGTCAATCATGGCGAACGGGGAACGATTGATTACAATGCGCCGTCGTCATACAGTGCGTTTTGGCAGACTATTTTTCAAAATCTGCGTGAAGTACCCATGCACCTCAAATACATGGCTTCTTGGCGTCCCGGCGTGCCGCTGGCTGTAATGGGCCATTCGATGGGCGGCTTTACATCATTGGGCGTCATGACGCATTATAATGAATTTTGTACGGCTGTAGCTCTCAACGGCTCTGGCTGGTGGGATGAATCGGAACGGCGTTTTCGGGCAGCTCTTCATATTGACAAACCGCGCAGTTATCCCTTTTTACAGCGGCAGTTGCAGGCCATGGATCCGTATCTGCATACGCAGCGCCTAGCAGGACGTTCTGTGCTGGCTCTCAATGGCGGGGCAGATGATGTCGTCGATAATCATGCCCAGGATTTATATATGGCTAAACTCCGCAATACGAAAGACGTTGACTGTAAATGGCTGACATACGACGGATTGGGACATTTTGTTACGACAAACATGATGGGCGATGCCGTTGATTGGCTGAATGAAAAAGTACACCGATAATTTTTGAGGTGTCGTTATATACCAAAAAGGGGCTGCCGCCCGAAGCGGTAAGCCCCTTTTGTCTGTCGTTTTTTAGCTTTTTCTATCAACGTGAATGCGTTTCATTTTTTTAATCATGCTGAAAATGCCAGCAATGTAGAGGGCAACAGCAATCCAAGTAAAAATAAACGTTACGAGCAGCGGCTTTGTTAGCGGTTCGCCGCTGAGCAGGCCGATGACGAGCGAAATGCTGGGAGCCAAGTACATGCAGATGCCTGACACTGTAACCGGCGTGCCTTTCAGTCCGGCTGTAAACAACAGCATAGGCACGGCAGTGACCACACCGGTTGCCGGCAGCAGCAAGTACTGCCAGCCGTGAAATACACCGACAGCACCGCAGCCGTTCCATTCACTCCAAGCAATAAAAGCCAGTGAGAGAGGAACCATGGAAAATGATTCGATAAAGACAGAAATTTGGCTGTCCAGTTGTATTTTTTTCTTTAACAGACTGTATGAAGCCCAAGACCCGCAGATAATTAGTGAAATATATGGTATTTGTCCAAACAAAAAGATCGCGATGCCCAGTCCGGTCATAGCAAAGAGAATGGATAAGAGCTGCAGCTTTCCCAGTTTTTCATGAAACAGCAGGGAACCTAATAAAATGACGACAATGGGATTGATGAAATACGCCAAGCTGGACTGCAGAATATGCTGATGGGTCATGGCGTAGATAAACGTACCCCAGTTGATCGTAATCATGATGCAGGCGCCGGCTATGTACGGCCATTCCTGACGGTACTGCGTGATTTCTTTGAGATGAGGCAGTAATTTTTTTTGTATGATTAAGCCGTAACAAAAAACAGCTGACCAGACAATTCGCGTTGCCAAGATGTAAAAAGCGGAGATATCCTGCAAAAGCATCCAAAACAGAGGTAAAAGTCCCCATATAATTTGTCCCAGCAGCGTATAGCCGATATATAGATTCATAGTATATCGTATCCTTTCTTTGTGTATATGTTACGATTATATCAGGAAGGACGGCAAGCCTCAATGGCAAGATAGCGTGACGAATGTTCTCGTGGATGCAAAAAGCGAAGAAAATAATACGGCAAAAATAATAAATAAAATATAAATTTAATAAAACACGGAGATGTACTTTACAAATAAACCGTAAAGAAGTATAATATCCATAACAAATAAAGAAAAAACAGAAAAACAGAATAAGATTATACGACGCAAGGAAGCGGCAGCATATATGTTGTTTCCTTGCGTTTTTTCTTTTTTTGTGAGTCTATGAGGAGGGGATTGGTATGAAGAGTACGGGGATTTTTAGGACAAAGAGCATAGCAGATTTTATGGCAGAGACCAAACAAGACGGAGGTATGAAGCGAACCTTAGGAACCTTTGGCTTGACGATGTTGGGCATTGGTTGTATTGTCGGCACAGGGATTTTTGTGTTGACAGGCATTGCAGCCGCTAATTTTTCCGGTCCGGCATTGGTTATTTCCTTTATCATTGCGGCGTTGGCTTGTGGTTGTGCGGCATTATGTTATTCTGAATTTGCTGCAATGATTCCGGTAGCCGGGAGTGCTTATACGTATGGTTATGCGGTATTAGGTGAATTTTGGGCTTGGATTATTGGCTGGGACTTACTGCTGGAATACAGCTTGGGACTCAGTGCCGTATCCATTGGCTGGGCGGCTTACCTGTCTAATATCTTTTTGAATTTGGGCATCGCCATTCCGTCTTTCTTGATGGCAAGTCCGTTGGAAGGTGGCATTGTCAATTTACCGGCCATGGCCATTATTTGGCTGATTTGCCTGATTAATATGCGCGGCGTAACGCAGAGCAGTTTTGTTAACAACTTAATTGTTGTCATCAAATTGGCAGTAGTTGCTTTGTTTATTGTTTTGGGCATCAGCCATGTTGATGCTTCCAATTGGGAACCGTTTATGCCATATGGCTGGTCCGGTGTATTGACCGGCGCGTCGGTTGTATTTTTTGCATACATTGGCTTTGACGCTGTATCTACGGCAGCTGAAGAAGTAAAGAACCCGCAGAAATCCATGCCAAGAGGCATTATTTTATCCTTGGTCATCTGCACGATATTATATATATTGGTTTCCGGTATTTTGACAGGCATTGTTCCGTATCTGCAGTTTAAGAGCGTAGCTGCGCCGGTAGCCTTTGCGCTGCAGACGATTGGATATCATTGGGGAGCCGCTGTCGTTTCTGTCGGTGCTATCTGCGGTTTGACATCTGTACTGCTGGTATTGTTCTTTGGACAAAGCCGCATCTTGTTTGTTATGTCCCGTGACGGCTTACTGCCTAAGTTTTTTGGCCGGATCAGCCATAAAACAAAAGTTCCTGTCCGCAGTTCTCTGCTGGTAGCCTGCATTACTTCGGTACTGGCTGGTGTTACACCGATTGGCATTGTAGCGGAAATGGTAAATATTGGTACGTTGGGTGCATTTATTATTGTAGCTGGCGCTGTTTTGGTTCTGCGCAAAAGACAGCCAAACCGTGTTCGTCCTTTTAAATGCCCGTTTGTTCCGGTACTGCCCATATTAGCTATTATTTTCTGCGGCATCTTGATTATCATGCTGCCGACGATTACACAGATTCGCTTCCTTGTATGGCTGGTTATTGGTTTAGGTGTATACTTCGGGTATGGATATAAACACAGCGTTATTACCAAAGCGAAAATGGGAACGCTGCACGATGTGGCCCCGGCACCTGCTGAAAAAGAAGCAGTAGCCAGTGATTCTCTTCGTTCTACGCATGCACATTAATTTTTCTTTAAACGAACAGTTCTCAGCGTACTTGTTGAGAACTGTTTTTTTGTCCTTTGTCAAATGCGAAAAGATTCAGTATAATAAGTCTAATAATCTAATACTATGACACCTAGTGGGAGTGTGCTTTATGGAAAAGAAACGTATATATGTAATTGCCTGCGGCGGCACCATTGCCGGGAAAGCGGCATCAGCAGAAGATTTGACAGGATATACAGCCGGTGAGGCGACGATTGATGAATTGCTGGCAGCTGTGCCGGAAATGGCACGGTATGCGGACGTGCAGGGCGAACAGTTTTGTAATATAGACAGCTCCAATATGACAGAATCCTTGTGGCTGGCGTTGGCAAAACGAGTGGCAGAAATAGCTGATGACGATGCAGTCGATGGTATCGTCATTACCCATGGGACGGATTCTCTGGAAGAAACGGCATATTTTTTGCATTTGACCGTGCATACGGAGAAGCCTGTCGTTATGGTTGGCTCCATGCGCCCGTCTACGGCAGTCAGTGCTGACGGGCCGCTTAATTTATTGGAAGCGGTGCAGGCAGCGGCAGAACCTTCACTGGGAAAACATGGAGTTGTCGTAGTGATGAATGGCGTCATCCACAGCGCGCGGTTTGTGGAAAAAACGGATACGACGCATGTCGATACCTTTAAAAGCCGCCAGATGGGCTGCTTGGGATTCATGCAGGATGGCCGCCCGCATGTATACCAGACACCGTTGCGCCGTCATACGTATACATCCCATCTGTCCTGCAGCACGGCTGCGCTGCCGTCCGTATCTATTTTATATACCTATGTAGGGATGGCGCCGTCGCTGGTGTCTGCCGCCGCGGCAGATGCCCAGGGAATCATTTTGGCTGGGCTGGGTCACGGACAAATGCCGGATGCCGTGTGGGAAGCAGTCCAAAAGGAAAAAGCCCAGGGAACGATTGTCGTGCGGGCATCGAGAACACTGGGCGGTATCGTCAGCACGGTGCCCAAATATGCTTCGCTGGTTTGTGCTGATACGCTGACACCGCAAAAAGCCAAAATTTTACTGCAGCTGGCATTGCTGCAGACACATGATACAGAACGTATTCGGCAAATTTTTCAAGAATATTAGGGAGTTGAGGGAATAGCGCTGCTGGCCTATTCCCTATTTTTTATGGGTGTGATAAAATAATAAAGATATGTAATGAATAGTAATATAATTAAGTATATGACAATATAGGGTATGCAGATAGGAGAGATACAAATGAAAAAATATACTACGATTTTAGCGGCAGCGGCATTAGCTGCCAGCATCAGCACAGGGGCTTTTGCAGCGGCAACCCCGCTGAAGGATATTGATTCATATTGGGGCAAAACGGCCATTGAATATTTTTACGATAATCATTATGTCAGCGGCACGAACGGCCAGTTCCGTCCCAATGACGATATTACGCGTGAAGGCATTGCCGCTATTATCAACAATATGCTGGGCGAAGATGCTGTCGTCAAAACGGCATCCTTTTCCGATGTCAAAGGACGCTGGTCCGAACGGGCTATTTCTTCTCTCGTAGACAAACAGATTATGCAGGGATACAGCAACAATACGTTTAAACCGCAGCAGAAAATCACGCGTGAAGAATTCGCCGTAATCGTATACAATTATATGAGTTATAAAGGCATCAACGTCGGCGGCCAGCCTGTTTCTTATGCTGACGGGGCTGCTATTTCCCCGTGGGCCAAGGATGCTGTCAGCACATTGGGGGCTGCTGGCTATATGACAGGTGCGTACAATCGGTTTAATCCGAAAAAATATGTCACCCGCGGCGAAGCAGTCAACGTACTGTACCGCGTAGTTACAGGCAATACGGCAGCCAGCAAGGAAGCAGCCGCTACGCAGGGGTCTTTGGAATCCCAGGTATTTAAGAATATTAAAGATACCTATGGTTCTGTCAAAGAATTTGCAAAAGACGGCATTATGTACTGGCAGGGCGACAAACTGCGCATTGGCGTAAAAACGAAGAAAAATAAAGAAAAATTGGAACAGGCGATTGCAGCCGATACGGATATTCCGGCAGAAGCTGTATATGTACAGTCTGCGACATACAGTTATGATGATTATAAAAACTTAATGGCCCAGGCCGAAAAGATATATCGGGCTACGGAATCAACCAATGCAGCTGTCAATACGGATGTAGATTATTTGAATGAAAAAGTTGTGTTGACGGTAAGCTCTATTTCCAAGGAAACACAGGCCAATTTGAATAAAGCACTGGGAAGTGCGCTGCGGATTGTAATTCAATAATATCCTTTATAAAGGAGTTTGGCGATGAAACATAAGACATGGGCTGCTTTGATGGCAGCAGCTACTATTTTTGGGGCTTCTTTTACGACGTTGGCAGCGGCTCCGTATACCGATTTGAATACGCTGCCAAACCGTGATGCTGTCAATTATTTATATGATATACACTGTTTGTCATTTGCTGCGGGAGATCAGTTCCTGCCGAATCAAATTATGACACGCAGTGATGTAGCACAGCTAATCTATGATGCAGCGGCAAGTATGCCGGCATCGTCCTATTCATTTACAGATGTCAAGTCCGGAAGGGCAGCAGACGCAATGGCGGCTGTATCTGCCCAGGGAATTTTATCTGGGTATGCCGATGGTTCGTTTAAGCCGGATACGATTGTCAGCCGGGAAGAATTTGCCGGTGTCATATACCGGTATCTGCAGTACTGCCATATGGCAGATGTGACGGAAACGAACGTACAGCCGTATGCCGACGCGGATCTTATTTCGGCAGCATACAAGCCGGCAGTTGAAGCGCTGCATGCTAAGCATATTATGGTACCGGCAGATAATCGTTTTCGTCCTGCAGAAGGGATAACACGGGCCGATGCGGCAGCTGTCGTATATCAAATGCTCCATTCGGATAAAAACTATGTTTCCCATGTACAGATAGAATCTCAGGTTATCAAGATTATCAACGCAGAATACGGTTCGACAACTGCCTTTTTACAGCAGGGAACGCTGTACTGGGACGGTGATATGCTGGTATTGGGGCTGAAAGGAAATCCGAGCAAATATTTACAGAAACGAATAACTGAGGAAACAGCGCGTCCTGACGCCGTATCTATCCGGCGGGTTCATTTCAGCCGTTTGGATTATACGCAGCTGATGACGCGGGCTGTGAATGCCATTGTGGATACAGACGGTGTGCAAAATTATATCGGCGCGGTTCCTGACTACGTGCATGAACAAATTGTCGTCACCGTCCGCCGTCCGCTTAGCGAAGCGGCACGGACAGAAGTCATAAAACGTGTGGGAGACGGAATTGTTCGCGTTGAAACAGCAGAAACGTCCGGCCAGCTGGGCAGACGGCAAAAGGCAGATGCAGCACCGGAAGAAGCTGTTCGCACAGCCAATCACGGCATAACCGCAGCAGGAAAAGTTAGTTATTCTCCTCTTCTGGATCAGACAGCGTCTGATGCCATTACGTCTGTGCAGCAGGATGTTATTCGGTAACTTGGTTATATACCAAACAAGGCAGCGATACCGGTGGGGAATCACTGCCTTGTTTTTACGCTGTATGCAATTAATGGGTATGACAGAATAAATCAGCCAGTTCTTGGCGGGAATCGACCAGATAATCTGGGTGCAGGCTTTCGAGGAACGGTTTGTCGCGAAAGCCCCAGGATACGAGAACGGATGTCAGTCCGGCATGATCGGCTGTCAGCTTGTCGACTTCTGAATCGCCGACATAGACAGCATCTTCTTTAGAACAGCCCAAGCGTTTGAGGGCTTCCCAAACCATATCCGGAGCCGGTTTTTTCTTATAAGCAGGTGATTCGCCCATTGAAAAATCGACGAGATTTTTAAAAAATTCGTCATGCAGCGAAGAAACGGCGGCTTGGCCTTTGTTGGATACGATGGCCGTACGGTATCCGGCTTGACGCAGCTGGGACAGTACGTCCAATATACCGGTATACGGATGCGTATGTCCTTGGCAGTGACTGCTGTAATACGATTTGAATTCTTCCGTAAGCACAGCTTTTTGCGCAGCCGATACATCTGCGGCGGCCCGCTCGATTAGTCCTTCATATCCGTAGCCAAGACAGCGGCGTACTTCTTGAGCTGTTTTGGGGGGTAACTGATGGAGCTGAAAAATATGATTGAGACTGGTCGTCAATTCATCCAATGTGTCGAGAACGGTGCCGTCCATATCAAAAATAATTGCTTTGCATAATTTCATAATTGCTGCGGGATAGTGAACCCTGCCTCCTTTTTTAGACTATGGTTCTATTATAGAAAATAAACGCAGGATTGCCAAGAAAATGTTAAAATCGATTTGATATATTAGTGCCAAATGGCATGGTGTATGATACAATGAATACAAAAGAATTTTGAGAGAGTACGAATAGGGGAGAGAACGAAATGACTAACTTTTTGCCATACGCTATTATAGCGGGGATTGTGATTGTCTTTTTTGTCGTATGTTATGTGTTGTATTCCGGCGGCAATCACGAGGAAGAGGTAAAAAAAGAAAAGAAACCAGTAGAAAAGAAGAGAACGATGATGCCGCACCGGAGAGTGCAGGCGCATAAACAGGAAGCACCGCAGCGGACAGCGCATCAGCAGCGGTATGCCAGAGAAGATACATCTCCGCTTCCTAAAATTTCTACGGTTACGGTACGGGAAAGACAGGAACACCCGGAAGAAACGGCTTTTGTCACGACCAAAGGAGAAGCAGTGCGCCGCAATGGAAAAATCGTGTATCAAGCGGCCAAACGCCAAGCTCCGCAGGACGAACAGGAAAACTTGGATATTACGCGCGTGCTGTCACGGGACGAAATTTTAGCTGCTATGGATAAAGTAGACAAGGAAGAAGCGGCAGCGTATAAAGCCAAATCCGAAGAAGCTAAAAAGGAACGGGCGCGCCGGGCTGAAGAAGAAAAAGCCGTAGAAGCGCAGCACATAGCCGAAGATCAGGCACTGCGGGCTAGAAGCCAACGGGAACGGGCACTGCGGCAGCAGGAAGAAGTGAAGCGGCAGCAACAGGCCCAATGGGCTGATGAAGTGGCTCAAACAGAAGCAGAAGAACCGCAGCTGGCTGATATGGCTGCTGTCGTAGCGGCTGATTTGGCATCACAGCATGGAGAAGAAGCACCTGTTGTACCCAAGAAGCAGCGTGCTGCAGAAACGGATGCTGCGCCGCAGCAGTCTGCAGAAACACCGCGCAGAAGACACATTGTGCAGGCTGTCATGGCAGAAAACGCGAAAGCAGCAGGCCGTCCGCTGCCGGATGATACGGTTGTACCGCAGACGCCAACGGAAGCTGTAAAAGAAACACCGCATGCAGACGTATCGGATGAAACGCAGATTATAGACCCAGCTATGCTGCGGCAGAAAGAACGGGAAGCAGCTGCACAAAAACAGGCGCAGATGGCTGCCGTTGCAGCTTCGCTGGAACAAACCCAGCGTATGGAACCGATCCATATTGATACAGCAGTTCCCAAACATGAAGTACCGGAAGAAACAGCTGTTATGCCGCCGATTCGTCCCCGTCAGGCAGCAAGACGGCCGCAGGCTTCTTCTCAGCAGCCTGAAATGGAAGTGCCGCTGACGCAGCAGAGCCCGTGGGGCAATGACTTGTCGGCAACCAAAGCAGCCCCGCTGACCGGGGCAGGCAAACGCCGCTCGATTTGGAACGACCAGGAAGAAGCACAGCCGGATTTGTCACCGCTGCTTCAGCAGTGTGCAGACCATTTCCTGAACCAATTCGGCATGGTAACGCCGGCATTGAAAAAACAGGCAGAACATATTACAGCTGCCGCATTTCAGCGGATTGGCTGTACCAATGACGACCAGCGTCAGCAGGCAATGTCTACGCTGCTGGCACAAGAAGCGCTGCTCAATCTGCAGAAAGCCTATGCAGCTCATCCGGAAAGCCACGTAGAAGCCTTAGCTCTGCAGGCATTTGATGATATTGTACAGGGGTCGCCTGTATCGACACGGCATTTGGTTGCTATCGATGCGCTGAAAGTTATGCCGTATTTATCGAATGAACATTACAAAATTTTGGCTGTGCTGCTGCTCTTTTTGTATTCACGCAATTCGCACAATGTCGATAAAGAAACATTCAGCGAATACATTGATAAATATGTAGCACCGTTTTTGGATGGTTTCCCGACAGAACGGCCGTATTACCAGCAGCTGGACTATTTGCGCTGCACGGCGTTTGAAAGCAAGGAAACGCACTTTGCGGAAATCTTGTCTGACTCGTATCCATTATTGTTTCGCTACCGCGGTTTTACAGAAGAAGAACTGCGTAAAGCCCTGCGGGGCAAACGGATGCCGGCAGAATTTATTGTGCAGTCGTTTAATTCACCGCTGATTAAATTAGCCATGGTAGATGAAAGCATGATGACACGCTTTTTCCGCATGACAGGCATTCAAGATCGTGCGATGCAGGAACAGATTATGCGGCTGGCTAGAAAACGTCCGGCAAGCTTTACAGGCGAAGAAGCGTTGGATATTATGGAAGATATTTCACCGGTTTTGGCTGACTTGGGTGATATTTGGGACAGCACGATGCTGCGTATTTCTACGTTATCTCTTCTGGGCTTATATTTGGCACAAGGATATATCAAAGAACGCATTGGCGAAGAATTTGACTTATCCCGCTGGTTTGAATAAAGACAATCTTTTTCATAAAAGAAAATATACGTCTAATGCATCCTATGCGAATCATAGGATGCATTTTTGTTTTTACAGCATATATAATCAGATAGAGCCTTATTTCACAAAGAAAATAATATAAGATGTCAAAAACGTATTTACAGACGTATTCTTTTCCTGTATAATAAAAGGCGTGAATAAGTATCAATATTATGGATTCAAAAAGGAGAGGTGCCTTATGTTTCAGAATAGTGATTTTTGGATTGGTTTAGGTATTGGCGTTGTTGCAGGTGTATTTGGCTACAAACTGCTGAACGAAAGAGAACAGCAGCTTCTCGCATTGCAGCAGCCGGCTGCCGGCGCAGTATCTGCTAACGTTCCTTTAGCTGAATTACAGCGTCAAAAAGAAGAATTAGAAGACTTAATTGCAGCACAGGAAGCAGCAAAATAATTGTACATGACTCAACAAAAGACTGTTGCCACTTGTGGTAATGGTCTTTTTTAAACATCTGGCAAGAGAAAGGGCTGCGTAACATCGTGTTTCTACCAGTATCGAAATGGGATTTCATTATTCGTGCCGTGCAAATTTCGTCATATATACCGGGACGTATTCGCCTGCACAGCCGAAAACTGATTGGCAATGCAGAATTGAGCCGTAAAGTATATGCATATATTGCAAGTTATAAAGAAATTGATAAAGTGGACATCAATGTTGTCACCGGGTCAATTCTGATCGTGTATCGTCCTGATATTTTACGGATGAACACGGAGTTAGCGAGAGTGGAACAGTATATTATGGGCCACGTAGAAAGGAGAGGATAACCATGTCTTATGTTTCTGGATTCATGCTGGGTGCGTCTATTGGTAAGGCAATTCACGGCATGTTTTGTAAGAATGATATACCGGCTGGTACATATCAGGACGCTGCAGTGCCTAAGGTACAGCCCCAGATGCCGGTACAGCTTCCCATAGGCGAACCGGCTGTACCGGCGTTTGCCTGCGTTTCTGCCGTAAAAGGACGCCGCCGCTATCGTGCGGCTGCGCTGGTAGGAAATCGGACATTAGCCGATATGCTGCAAAGCAAAATAGCAAGTCTCAAAGCCATACAAACCGTGCAGGTCAATGCGGTAACCGGCAGTATTTTACTTTGTTCCGACGATGAAGGAATATTGGATACCCTGGAAATTTTCCTGCGCGGCCGTGTATTTACAGAAGCAGAAAATGAACAGCGCGAAGCCTTTATGATGCAGCAAAACAGCAATCGGGCCGCATATAGGGATGCGCTGTATGAAACACTGGATTTGTTTAACGGTATCATTTCTAAAAAAACAGCGAATGTATTGGATCTGCGCTCACTCGTGTCCTTTATTTTTATTATCCGGGGCATGCGTAAAATGATTATGCTCAACCAACGGCCGTCAGGTCCGCAAATGTTGTGGTGGGCAGCGTCCTTAATGAGAGGTGGACGATAAATAATGTATACGTGCTGCACGATGGAACTGCATAGTACCCTGCCAGTGAGAATGCGTCCTATTCTAGGTGTCAAACTTCGGCAGATTCGTGGTATTGTAGCAGCTTCGACAACTGAAAAAAAATTAACGTTTTATTATGCCGGACAGGTGGATTTACGTGCTGTCCGCATGCTGGTTCGTTCGTTTGAAACGAAATACGGCAAGAAAAAGGAAGAAAAGAAAGATTGGGATGTAGCCGCATACCGTCGTGAAGCGATTCTTTCTGTAGGCGGCTTTATTGCCATGAATATTTTGCGCAAGACAAATCCGGAATTTTACGGAAGCATTTTGTTGTTCCGCCGTCTGTTTACTATGTATATTGCCCGCCGCTTTATTTACAACGGCGTGATGGGCTTGGTCAAAGACCATCAGGCTAACGCAGATACATTGACGGCAACGGCTGTAGCTGCATCTGTACTGGCAGGAAAGCCGGAATCCAGCTTGACATTGCTGGCATTGTCCAATGGTGCCGAAATGCTGACAGAATACGCAGCTGAACGTGCGCGCCGCCAGATTTCCGGCCTGCTTAAATTGGATCAGCGCGATGTATGGATTATCGAAAACGGCCGCGAACGGAAAGTCCCTGTGGAATCGCTGAAAGTCGGCGACCATATTGCCGTTCATTTAGGTGAAAAGATTTGTGTTGACGGCCGCGTATTGGCTGGCAATGCAGCCGTCAATCAGGCTTCTATTACAGGCGAATCGAATCCGGCGATTAAACAGGCTGGTTCCTCCGTCTATGCAGGCAGTGTCATTGAAGCCGGTGACTTGGTTATTGAAGTTGAAAAAGTCGGTGCCGATACTTCACTGGCCCAGATTATTCACTTAGTGGAAGAAGCCCAGACACGCCGTGCTCCTGTACAAAACTTTGCCGATAAGATGGCCAATATGCTCGTGCCGATTTCCTTCATTGGCGCCGCTATCGTGTATGGCGCGACAAAAGATTGGCAGCGCGTTTTGAATCTGTTGTTTATTGACTTCTCGTGCGGCTTGAAATTATCGACGGCAACAGCTATTTCCGCGGCTATCGGTATGGCAGCCCGCAAAGGCATTTTGATTAAGGGCGGCAACTATATTGAAAACTTAGCCGATATTGATACGGTTGTTCTCGATAAGACAGGTACCATTACGATGGGCGTACCGCAGATTGCCCATATTGAAACGGCGAAAGGCGTCGAAGAAAAAGAAATGATTCTGCTGGCAGCATCAGCAGAAATGCATTCGGTCCATCCGTTGGCTGTAGCCATTCAAAAGTATGTCAAAGGACAGGATTGGGAAACACCGCCGCATGAAACGTCTGAAACGATTGTGGCACGCGGCATGAAAGCGACGGTTCCTGATTTTGAAACCTATCGGGGCGGCGATGTGCTCGTCGGCAGCCGCCGGTTTATGCAGGAAGAAGACGTAAAAGGCATTCCTGAATTCAGTGATAAATCGTGGGGCAAAAACCTGCTCTATGTAGCCAGAGATAAAAAATACTTAGGCTGCTTGTCGATTGAAGACCCGGTTCGCCCGGCCATGAAAAAGACGCTGAATCAAATGCGCCGTATTGGCATCGACGAAGTCGTCATGCTGACAGGCGATTCCAAAGCAATGGCAGCAGAAGTAGCTCATGATATGGATATTGACTCGTATCATGCTGAAATTCTGCCGGAAGATAAAGCCAATTATGTCATGAAACTGCAGAAACGAGGCAACGTCATGATGGTCGGTGACGGTATCAATGACGCGCCGGCATTGGCATTTGCTGACATCGGCGTAAGTTTGGGCGGCAACAAAACAGATATTGCCGCTGAATCGGCAGCTATTACGATTCGCTCCGAAGATCCAAGCAAGCTTTGCGATGCCTTGCAGATTGGCCGCCGTACGATGAAAGTTATTAACCAAAACTTTACTGCGACGATTGTTGTCAACTCGGCAGCTATGCTTCTTGGCGCATTGGGACGCATCAGCCCGCTGTGGGCAGCTGTTATCCATAATACGGCAACGTTAGCAGTCGTATTAAACAGCGTTCGCATCCTTGGCCCGTCACGCCGTGTGATTCGCTAATATGTTTTCGTAATAAAAAAAGGTTGCAGCAAAATGAGAATTTTTCGTTCATTTTGCCGCAACCTTTTTGCTATATAGTTTGAAGTATATAGTTTGCAGTATGGCTATTCAGTTTCTTCAAACAAAAAACTAAAAACTTTTAGAAAAAAGAATGGTATAGATGCCAGCCAAAAGCGGTATACTGCACGCTTTTTTTTAGTTGCGTGTGTCATATAATACGGTACTTACTGTAAGACAAATCGTTCAATCGCTTCGGCTACAGCCCCTTCATTATTGGTGGCGTCGGTGACGACATCGCAGTAGGTGCGGATGACTGGATTTAGATTGTGAACGCCGACACTGAGACCGGCTGCTTTCAACATTTCAATATCATTGATATTGTCGCCAATAGCCATTGTTTCGGTTGGCTGGACGTGCAGAAGACGGGCTAACTGTAGCAGGCCGACGCCTTTGGTGACGCCTTTGTGCATGAATTCGATATAGCGGTTGCTGGAAAAGCTGACTGTAATGTCAGACAATAGCGGCTGCATATCCTGATGAATGGCCTGCAGTACGGCGTTGTCTGTATTCATGATGATAAGTTTGCAGACTTCCTCTTTGCCGCGGATAAAATCAAGCGTTGCGGCATCGGTCGGCACATAGGCCATGCGGCCGTGTAAAAAGGCTTCTTCATCCGGTGTAACGGCGCGGATATATACAGTATCGCGCGTGTAGATATGCATGCACATGCCGTACGCAACGCCTTTTTGGTAAAGGGTATCCGCTAAATCAAAAGGGATAGGATCCCAAAATAGGGAACGATGCCCTTTGTTTTCCGTAATACTGGCGCCGTTAAAACCAATGACGTACTGGTCAGCTTGGTTGAGAAGGCCCAGTGTCGTTAACACTCCTTCTACGGAGCGAAATCCCCGTCCGGTGCAGGGGACAAATTTAACGCCCTGTGAGACAGCTTTTTGTATGGCCTCTATATTGCGCTGGCAAATAGAAGCATCACTGCTGAGAAGCGTTTCATCCATATCGCAGGCGATAATTTTGTAAGCAGGCATAAAAATTCCTCCTTTTGGAATACAGTGTCGATTTAACATGTTGCATACTGGTCAGCTTTTCCATTCACTGAAGCAGGTAGACCCCAGCACTAAGACGGCACCCAGCAGGCCGGGCCCGGTCAATGGTTCATGCAGGACGACAGCAGAAAGAAAAATTGCAAAAATAGGATCTAAATAACTGAACAAGGCAATCGTCTGTCCCCGTAAAAAAGATAACGAACCAAAATATAAAGTGTAGGCAAAGCCGGTATGAATGATGCCAAGAATCAAAAGAAGTACCAGCCCTAACGGCGGAAGTACAACCGATGCGACATCTTCTGTCGCAAGCACATAGGGAAGCAAAACCAGAGAAGCGATGCCCAGCTGCATCAGTGTTTTGTCATACGCGGCAATGGGGGATAGTTTCTTGTTCAGTATAATAATGGAGGCGTAGAGTACAGCAGCACCTAGGCCGAAAAAGAGTCCCGTAAAATCGGCTGTTTCAGTCTGCTGTCCGACACCGGATACCAATATCATGCCAATGAGTGCGCAGACGACACAACATGCCTTGCGCAGGGTCAGCCGTTCATGCAGCACGATGGGCGAAGCTAAGATGACAATGATCGGCGCCATGTAGTAGCAAAGCGTAGCAATGGCGACGGACGTGTACCGATAAGCTTCAAAAAGAAAAATCCAGTTAAAGCCGATGAAGATGCCGCAAAGAATTAAATAAATGATATTTTGACAGACAGCGGGCCAAGAGACAGGCATTCGTTTTACGACAAGAAATAAAAGAATAAACAGCGTCCCGATGCAGCCGCGGGAAAGAGCGATGAGAGAAGACGGCAGGGGAATATAACGGACAAAGAGCCCGATAGTACCGAAAATAAGCATTGCCGACAGTAACGAAAGTTTGGCTTTTCCATCTTGGGATGGTGCAGCATGCAGCATCATGTATCACCTCAAAAAAATAAAGTTGCTATAAGTATACCATATATACGAAATATGGGCATACATTCTTCTTGTAATTCTTGGTATTTTCCAGTACCATAATATGTAGATACGTATGGTTCATATATCGACATAGGAGGATGTACGATGATTAATACAGAAGATATAATGAAATTGCAAAACGGCAGTGATGTGCGCGGTGTAGCCGTAGCCGGTGAAGCAGGCGAACCGGTTACGCTGTTTCCGGAAGCAGCTAATCGGATTGCTGCCGGCTTTGCCGTTTTTTTGGCAAAAAAATTAGGAAAAGAAACGAATGCCCTGCATATAGCCGTAGGCCATGATTCGCGTATTTCTGCAGATACTATGAAGAAAGCCGTATTTCAGGGGCTGCAGGGCCAGAGCGTTGTCATGGCTGACTGCGGACTGGCATCGACGCCGGCTATGTTCATGTCTATTGTTTTTCCGCAGACACAGATGGACGGAGCCGTCATGATTACGGCCAGCCATTTGCCGTACAACCGCAACGGTCTTAAATTTTTTACCAAAGACGGCGGTTTGGAAAAAAGTGAAATCAAAGAAGTCTTGACATATGCGGCTGGCATAGACGAAGCGCAGGTGCCTGTACCAGCTGCAGCACCATTAAATATTATAGATATATATGCAGCGCATTTGTGCCGCAAAATCCGAGAAGGACTGGGTGCCGCTGCAGACAGCCAGCCGCTGGCAGGAATGCATATTGTCGTCGATGCCGGCAACGGCGGCGGCGGTTTCTTTGCTGACAAAGTGCTGGCTGTGCTGGGCGCAGATACGACGGGCAGTCAGTTCCTGGAACCGGACGGCATGTTCCCCAACCATATTCCTAATCCGGAAAATAAAGAAGCGATGGAAGCCATTCGTCAGGCTGTATTGCAAAACCATGCGGATTTGGGCTTGATTTTTGATACAGACGTAGACCGCATGAGCGCAGTACTTCCTGATGGGGAAGAAATCAACCGCAATGCCCTGATTGCGATGATGGCGGCTATTTTGGCACCGGATTATCCGGGCAGCACGATTGTGACGGATTCTGTTACATCTGACGAATTGACGGTATTCCTGCAGAATGAACTGCATCTGGTACATCATCGCTATATGCGAGGCTACAAAAACGTTATTGATGAATGCATCCGGCTGAATCAGCAGGGAACCGTATCGCCGCTGGCTATTGAAACGTCAGGACACGGTGCACTCAGTGAAAATTATTATTTGGATGATGGCGCGTACTTGGCTGTCAAACTGCTTATCGCCGCGGCAAAAGCCAAAAAAGAAGGTAAAGTTCTTGGTGATTTGATTGCGAAATTGGCACAGCCGGCAGAAAGCAAAGAATACCGGCTGAAAATACAGGGTACAGATGATGCTAAGGCGTATGGTGCAGCCGTACTGCAGCAGTTTGAAGCACGGGCTGCTAAGGCAGGCATTGCCATTGCCAAGCCGTCGTATGAAGGTGTTCGCCTGGTGTTTGCCAATGGCTGGGCACTGCTGCGCATGTCTCTGCACGATCCTAATATGCCGCTCAATGTAGAAAGCAGAGAACAAGGCGGCTGTGAAGTGATTGCCGCACAGGTACAAGATCTGCTGCAGGGATTTGACTGCCTAGATATGAGCGTGTTTAAGAACTAATGCGGTATGAAATAAGCAGTATCGTACGGACTGTTCCTTGAATGGCCTGTGCGTTGCTGCTTATTTTTTTATTTTCCTATTGACTATTTGACTTTTTATTGTATTATATAAACAGAGACTGGCACTCAAACGAAGAGAGTGCTAATACATTCAAGAAGGAGACTGCTGATTATGGCAAAAGAAACATTTGAATTTCAAGCAGAAACGAAACAGTTACTGGACTTGATGGTCCATTCTATTTATACGAATCATGAAATTTTCTTACGCGAATTGATTTCCAACGCATCCGATGCGATTGATAAACTGCACTACCAGTCGCTGACCAACAGCGATTTGCTCGAAGGAGATACAGGGTTTGAAATTCATTTGACGCCGGATGAAGCAGCCCATACGCTGACGATTTCTGATAATGGCTTGGGTATGAACAAAGAAGACCTCAAACAAAACTTGGGGACTATCGCCAAATCAGGGACTAAGGCATTCTTGGAAAAATTGAAAGAAGCCCAGGATTCAGACAATAATACGGATAAAGACCTCATTGGCCAGTTCGGTGTTGGTTTTTATTCGGCCTTCATGGTAGCGGATACGGTTACGGTCGTTACGCGTAAAGCCGGTGAAGCCCAGGCATACAAATGGGAATCTGCCGGTGACGGCCAGTACAGTCTGGAAGAATGTGAAAAACCAAAACACGGCACATCCATTATCCTGCATTTAGGCAAAGATTTTTACGGCAGCGATTCGGAAGAAAATTACACGGACAAAATGACGCTGCAGAGTTTGGTCAAGAAATATTCGGATTACATCCGCTACCCGATTACGATGGAATTCACGACCAAAGAAAAACCAAAAGATAAAGACGGCAAAGTCATCGAAGATGCGCCGGAAGAAGAACACACGGAAACACGGACGCTCAATTCTATGCAGCCGTTGTGGACACGCAATAAATCAGACATCAAACCGGAAGAATATAAAGAATTCTTCCAGCATCAGTTCTATGAATGGGACGATCCCATGGAAATTTTCCATACACGCGTCGAAGGTGCCGTCGATTATACAGCTCTCTTGTTTATTCCGGGCAGCGCACCGTTTAACCTTTACTATTCGGACTATGAACCGGGCATTCAGCTGTTTTCCCGCCATGTCTTCATTATGGATAAATGCAAAGACCTGCTGCCGGATTACCTGCGCTTCGTCAAAGGGTTGGTAGATTCTCCGGATTTATCGCTGAATATTTCTCGTGAACTGCTGCAGAAGAGCCGCGAACTGAAACTGATTGGCCGCAATTTGGAAAAGAATATTTTGAAGACCTTGGCCCGCAACTTGGAAAAGAATCGTGAAAAATATGAAAAATTCTGGGCTGAATATGGCAAATCCCTGAAAATCGGCGTATACAGCGGTATGATGACCGGTGAAAACAACGTCGATAAATTGAAAGATTTGCTGCTCTTTATGTCTTCCAAAGACGGCAAGCTCTGCACGCTGAAAGAATATGTCAGCCGCATGAAAGACGGCCAGAAGAAAATTTATTATGCAACAGGCAAAGACAAGGATGCCATTGAAGCCCTGCCGCAGATGGAAATGCTTCGCGACAGAGATATTGAAGTTCTCTGCATGACCGACCCGGTCGATGAATTTGCTGTTGAAGCTATTCGGGAATACGACGGCAAACAGTTCCATTCTATCAGCCGCGGCGACTTGGATTTGGAAGATGACGCATTCAAAGAAGAAAAGAAGAAAAATGAAGACCTCGCTAAAAATAATGAAGGCCTTTTGAAAGATATGAAAGACTTCCTCGATGGTAAAGTTGTGGATGTACGCTTATCCAACCGCTTGAAAACAGGCGCTGTCTGCCTCGTTGCCGATGCAGCCGGCCCGTCCTTGGCTATGGAACAGGCTTTTGCCGCAGCCGATAATCCAATGCTGAAAGCACGCCGTATTTTGGAAATCAACCCGCAGCACCAGCTGTTTGCCAAACTGCAGGCCGTCCATGACGCAGGCAAAGATACACCGGAATTTAAAGATTACTGCAAGATGCTCTACGATCAAGCCTTATTGCTGGAAGGTATCATGCCGGACGACCCGGCAGCCTTTGCCAACAAAGTAGCCGAAATGATGGCAAAATAAAAGAAAAAATACAGATAGAAAGTGATAAACCTGTGTCTTCCCCACTGTATCGTGGAAGACACAGGTTTTTTCTTATGATATAATAGATAGGACTTAAAGACTATATCAGTAATCTGTATACATTACACGTATTTTGTATATATCAGGAGGAACTATATGAAGTGTCGTTTTTGTGATAGAGAAGCCGTATATGATGATGGGTTATGTGAAGTCTGCCATCGTATTGCCCAGCAGGAAGAAGCGAAGGTTATGTCCAGCCATGAACGGGACAGCTTTCGGGGGCAGACGATAGAAGAAGACGGTACGGTGCAGGAACAAAAAAATCTGTACGAAGAATCGTACAGACAGCAGCAGGGGCCGCAGGGACACAGCGGTATTCATATTATGACGTCCGGTTTGTCATGGCGCGTTAAGCTGGCCTTGGGGGTCATTGTATTCTGCGTGCTGGCTATTATCGTCAGCGCCTTGGGCTTTTTAATTATGGCCATGCCCTATTTGATTGGCGCATTTCTTATTTACTGCGTATACAGCATTGTCAAATCTTTTTTGAACCGGTAAGCGGAGGACCTTATGAAAAAGAAATTAGTAATTATTGACGGCAGCAGCCTCTTGTACCGTGCATTTTATGCCATCCCCCATTTGACAGACAGCCAGGGACGGCCGACCAATGCCGTGTATGGCTTTTTGAATATGCTGCTGAAGCTGTATGAACAGCTCGAACCGCAGTACGTAGCCGTTGCCTTTGATAAAGGAAAACATACTTTCCGCAATGATTTGTTTGACGGCTACAAAGCGACCCGCAAACCGGCACCGGATGATTTGCGGCCCCAGTTTGCCTTAATCCGGGAAGTACTGGCTTGCCTGGGAATTCATGTTTTGGAGCTGGAAGGGTATGAAGGCGATGACGTCATCGGCACGATTGCCCGGCACATGGAAGATACGCTGGATGTAGCCGTCGTGACTGGCGATAGAGATGCGCTGCAGCTTGTAGATGATGCAGTTACGGTTCATCTGACGAAAAAAGGAATTACCAACATGCTGGCTGTTACGCCGGACGTTATGACAGCAGAATATGGCTATACACCGAAACAAGTCATTGATATGAAAGCCTTGATGGGAGATACGGCTGACAACATTCCCGGTGTTCCCGGTGTAGGGGAAAAGACAGCGTTAAAATTGATTGCGCAGTTTCAAAGCGTAGAAGGCGTGTATGACCATTTAGGTGAGGTCAAAGGGAAAAAGCTGCAGGAAAAACTGGCTGCTCATAAAGAAGAAGCGATGTTGTCCAAAGAACTGGCGACTATTCGCTGCGATGTTCCTATCGAATACACCTTGGACATGTTTTTACCCCAGCCGCGTGAAGAAGATGTGACGGCACTGTTCCGCAGCTTGGGCTTTCGAAATTTATTGGAACGGTTTGCTGCCTTTGACCGCTTTTCCGCACTGGCTGCCAACGAGCCGGAAACCAAACTGACAATACGGGCAGCGAGTGAAATGCCGCCGGCGTCCATCGCAGGGCAATATGTGGCCGTAGAAGCTGTATATACACCGGCCGTGCCGATACCTGGCGTACACGTATTGGCATTGGCGTCTGAGCAGGGCGTATGCATTATCCCGCCGGACCAATACGCCGCATACATGACAGCCCTTACGACTGCTAAGGAAGTCATTACGACAGACGGCAAACAGCTGCTGAAAGTACTGTCACAGTATACAGATGCGCAGATACCCTTGCAGGATGTTATATTAGGGGCGTATTTGCTGGAGCCGACCAGGACGTCTTACGGTATAACGTATTTGTCAGAAACCTTTGATGTTGCGCTCCATGAAGATACAGAAAATGACAGTACGCGGACAGCCAGTGATGCGCTCTTTTCCTATCAAATTTGGCCGAAAGAAAAAGAAGCTCTGGAAGCAGCAGGCCTGATGAATCTCTATGAACGCATTGAAATTCCGCTGATTCATACGCTGGCTGTCATGGAAATGAACGGCTTTACCGTGGATATGCAGCGGCTCATGGAAATGAAGCAGGAGCTGTCTTTGGAAGCCGATGCATTGGAAGAAGCGATTTACGAAGATGCCGGAGAAACATTCAATATCAACTCCCCCAAGCAGCTGGGTGTCATTTTGTTTGAAAAACTGCAGCTGCCGGTAATTAAAAAGACGAAAACCGGCTATTCAACGGACTCAGCCGTCTTGGATGCATTGTTGGATAAGCATCCGATGATTCCCAAAATTTTGCAGTTCCGGGCGTTGAAAAAACTGATTTCTACATATCTGGACGGCTTGGAACCGTTGGTTTCTGCCAAGACCGGGCGGATTTACACGTCATTTAATCAAATGGTGACAGCGACGGGACGCCTCAGCAGTTCCGATCCGAATTTGCAGAATATTCCCATTCGCACGGAACAGGGACGAAAAATCCGTTCCTTGTTTGTGCCGGGAAAGGGATATGATTATATTTTGTCCGGCGACTACTCGCAGATTGAATTGCGGCTGTTGGCGCATTTGTCCCAAGATCCGACCATGGTGGACGGCTTTTTGAAAAATCAGGATATTCACCGTCGGACGGCATCCGAAGTATTCGGTATCCCTTGGGAAGATGTTACGCCGGAACAGCGTTCCCATGCCAAAGCAGTCAATTTTGGCATTATCTATGGTATTAGTGATTTTGGATTGGCACGTAATATATCTATTTCACGCCAGCAGGCTAAGCAGTATATTGATTCGTATTTTGCGCGCTACAGTACTGTTCATGCGTATATGGACGGGTTGATTGCGCAGGCGCATCAGACAGGCTATGCCAAAACCATGTTTGGGCGGATTCGGGCATTGCCGGAAATCAACAGCAAAAACTTTACGCGCCGTTCCTTTGCAGAACGGACGGCAATGAACACACCGATTCAGGGCAGTGCTGCAGATATTATCAAAATGGCAATGAATGCCGTACAGCAGCAGTTGGAAGAACGGCACTTAAAGAGCCGGCTCTTGGTGCAGGTCCATGATGAATTGGTCTTGGAAGTGCCGTCAGCTGAACGGGACGAAGCGGCAGCTCTGCTCAAAGATACGATGGAACATATCGTCACGCTGTCCGTGCCGCTTATCGTAGATATTCATTATGGAAAAAATTGGGAAGAAGCAAAATAGGAGGACGTTATGCCTGAATTACCGGAAGTAGAAACAGTCCGCGCGTATATCAATCAGTATGTTTCAGGCAAACGAATGACACATATCGATGTCCGTCTGGCCCGGCTGATTAAAAATGCCGGGCCTGATGAGTTTGTAAAACGCTTGACTGGCCAAACCATTGAAACCGTGCGGCGCAGAGGTAAATATTTATTTTTACAGTGCAGCGGCCCGTATTCCCTGCTGGTGCATCTGCGCATGACCGGCAGTCTGATATATATGCCGCATTGGCAGGATACGATGAAAGCGGCCCATATCATCTTTTCTCTCAGTGAAGGTACGATGGTATACCGGGATATCCGCACGTTTGGCTGTTTGTGGCTTGTGCCGCCGCAGGGACCGACCGGTGTCAACGGATATGATACGCTGGGGCCTGACGGCAACAGTCCTGAATTTACAACGGATTATTTAACAGGTATGCTGGCAAAAAGCCAGCGGTATATTAAAAGCTTTTTATTAGATCAGACCAAGGTAGCAGGACTCGGCAACATTTATGTCGATGAAGCATTGTTTTTGGCGCGTATTTCACCGTTTAGACGCTGCTGCGCCATTACGGCAGAGGAAACGGCAAAACTGCATGATGCCATTGTCCATGTGCTGCAGGAAGGAATCAAATACGGCGGCACGACGATTCGTGATTTTGTCAATGGAAGCGGCAGAGAAGGAAAAAATCAAGACCATCTGCTGGTCTATGGCCGAGAAGGACAGGCCTGCGTTTTTTGCGGCATGCCGATTCAGTATAAAAAACTAGGCGGCAGGGGGACGCATTATTGTCCGCATTGCCAGCGGTAAGGAGAGGGTTTTTATGTATAAAATTGGATTGACCGGCGGGATTGCATCCGGCAAAAGTACGGTAGTTTCCATGCTGCGCAGTTACGGTGCGGCTATTATTGACTGTGATATTATTGCCAGAGATGTCGTGCAGCCCGGCTCAGATGGACTGCAGGCCGTAGCCCGTGCCTTTGGCCCGCAGGCACTGCTGCCGGACGGGACAATGAACAGAGCGTATATCGGCAGCGTTGTTTTTCATGACGCCGCGCGAAAAAAAGAACTGGAAGATATTTTGTTTCCGTTGATTCATCAGGAAATAGACAGACAGGCAGCCATGCTGGAAGAAAACGGCTCGCACCTGGTTTTTCTTGACATGCCTTTATTGTTTGAGGTAAAATATCACTCGTATGTTAATGAAGTATGGCTTGTATACGTAGATGCAGCAACGCAGCTTACACGGCTCATGGCGCGCAACGGCTACACGCAAGAAGAAGCGCTGGCGCGTATTCATTCCCAGTTTCCGATTGATGAAAAAAAGTCTTTGTCACAGGTCATTATTGATAATACGGCGTCTTTGGAAAACACGGAAAAACAAGTGCAAAAGCAGTGGAAACAGCTTTTGCTGCGCTTGGAACAACAGTAGGAGTTTGCAGTGAGACGAAAGACGAATACGAGAGGAAAAATTCTAATAGCGATTGCAGTGCTTTGTCTTTCTGTTAGTTATTTTTATCATTGGAAAGACGAGGTCATGCGAAAATTTGTCTATCCGCTTCAATATGACTATATGGTGCGCCAATATTCCTATGAAGATGGCGTAGATCCGGCATTGGTTGCCGCTGTCATTTTGGTGGAAAGCAAGTTTAATGAAGGGGCTTCCTCACATCGGGGCGCCGTAGGCTTGATGCAGATTATGCCTGATACGGCAGGATGGATTGCCGAACAGATGCATATGACGGAGTATACGCCGGATAAACTGCACAATGTGCAGACCAATATCCGGCTGGGAACTTGGTATCTGGCCTATTTATTGAAAGAGTACGACGGGAATAAGGTTCTGGCGCTGGCGGCGTATAATGCAGGCCGCGGCTATGTGGATTCTTGGATGGAAGAATACGGCTGGGAAAAAAATTTTTCAGAAATAGAAAAAATACCCTTTACAGAAACCCGTGAGTATGTTAAGATAGTTTTGCTGAACGAACAGCAATACAAACACCTTTATGGTTTTTAGTTAGCATGTGCGGTTGTGGCGGAATGGCAGACGCGCTGTCTTCAGGCGGCAGTGATCTCTGATCGTGCGGGTTCAACTCCCGCCAACCGCACCATTTTTTTTATTATGGATAACACATTGATTGAAACGCTCAAACAATGGAATATTGCTTCTATTCTCCCACTTCAGGTGGGAGATTTTCAGTTATCGACAGAATATCGCATGATACAGGAACAGGGAGCCGATAAAGAATACTTGTTGTTTATATATCGCAACCCTGTCAACCATTGGTCTGTACGGGCCGTATTTAATCCGGATTCAGAGGAGTTTTCTGTACGCACAGATATTGGCATGCTGGAATTTGCGCTGATTGAATTTATTACCAGTGATTTTGCGTTGTTCCGCGCGATGGTAGAACAGCGGCTGGCTCGTCTTATTCATGACTACTACGTGGAACCGGCCTGTAATTTCAGCGTGATTTTAAAAGATAAAGGCATTCCTGCTGTCCAATGGGATTCGTTTTTGCCGGAAGAATATCATGGGTTTACGCGGTTGATTCGTCCCAATGAAGCCGTGCGGATTATTAACGGTTCCTATATGATACTGTCGTATTATCATGCAGACACGCAAAGCGGCTTATCGCTGATGTATAACGTGCTGCGTGATGATTTTTTTGCAGAACGGCGTATTCATAATTTCCCAAATCTAGTCCATGATTTTGATACGTCTTCCTTGAAAGAATTGGAACAGGCATTGGAAAAACGGCTGCTGCCCGTTTTAGATGCTATACGAAACGATATGACGTAATTTCTGCTTGACAGCGTTGTCAGAATGAGGGTCAAGTGGTATACTAAAAGTAATTTAGGTTTGATTGATGAAGAGTGGGTGGAAGCCCACTCTTAACTTTTACCTACACGAATTTAAGAAGGATAGCTGGTGAATACGATGAGACGTGAACATATTGAAGATTTAATTGCCAAAGAAGTAGAACAAATCATAGCCGGGACAGAATTAGAACTGGTTGATGTAGAATATGTACGGGAAAAGAATTGGTACTTGCGTGTTTTTATTGATAAAGAAGGCGGTATAGACTTGGAAGACTGCCAGCGCGTCAGTGAAAAATTAAGCAAAGTGTTGGATGAAAAAGACCCGATACAAGATAATTATTTACTGGAAGTATCTTCACCGGGATTGGACCGCATTTTGAAAAAAGACAAAGATTTCATCCGCTATGCAGGACGTACTGTAGATATTCACTTTTTTAAACCGTATAACGGCACGAAGGATTTAGTCGCTGATTTGGTACGGAAAAATGAAGATGGTACCTTGACGGTGCGTATTGATGAAAAAGAAGAAAATTTGACAATGAAAGATATATCGCAGATTCGCTTGCATATTGATTTTTAATGGAGGGTGTAAACGTGAATAAAGAATTGCTGAATGCTATTGCTTTTTTATCTAAAGAGAAAGGTGTTTCAACAGATGTTATCTGTGATTCTTTAGAGGCCGTATTGATTACGGCGTATAAGAAAGAGCCGGAAGCTAATCCCGTTGCGGATGTCGAATTAAATCGTGAAACCGGTGACTATCGTATTGTTGCCGCACAAACCGTTGTAGATGAAGTGGAAAATCCCCACAGCGAAATTTCCCTGGAAGATGCCCGGAAAATCAATCCGGACTATGAAGTGGGCGACGTAGTCAATGTCGATGTCACGCCGGATAATTTTGGCCGTATTGCCGCACAGGCCGCCAAACAAGTAATGATCCAGCGTCTTCGTGAAGCAGAACGCAACATCGTGTATGATGAATTTTACAATCGCACGGATGATATTATTACAGGGTTGATTCAACGCATTGAAAACCGCAACGTCTATGTAGATTTAGGCAAAGCGGAAGCAGTACTTCCCGTATCGGAACAGATTCCAACAGAAAATTACGCCGTAGGCCAGCGTATTAAATGCTATGTCGTGGAAGTACGAAAAACAACAAAAGGCGCGCAGATTCTCGTATCCCGCACGCATCCGGGATTATTGAAACGCTTGTTTGAATTAGAAGTACCTGAAATTTACGAAGGCGTTGTAGAATTAAAATCTGTTGCCAGAGAACCGGGACGCCGTTCTAAAATCGCTGTGTATTCACGCGATGAAAATGTAGATTCTGTCGGTGCTTGTGTAGGGCCGAAAGGCACGCGCGTTCAAAATATCGTTACAGAACTGCAGAACGAAAAAATTGATATTGTCAAATGGGATGAAGACCCGGCTGTATATATCGCCAATGCCTTGAGCCCGGCACAGGTTATTTCCGTTACTGTAGATGAATCGGATAAATCATCCAGCGTAGTCGTACCGGATTACCAGTTGTCGCTGGCAATTGGCAAGGCAGGTCAAAATGCGCGGCTGGCAGCTAAACTGACCAATTGGAAAATTGATATAAAGAGCGAAAGCCAGGCGAAAGAAGCCGAAGCGGCAGAAGAAACGACGGAAACGGCAGATGACGATATGGATATTTTAAGCGATTTGGCACTGCCGTCTGATACGCCGAGTGACGCACAGGAATAGGAGGCGCTTATGAAAAAGAAAAAAATACCGCTCCGTGTCTGTGCAGGCTGTCAGGAACAAAAAAACAAAAAAGAAATGATACGCGTCGTTCGTACGCCTGAAGGCACTGTTGAAATTGATAAAACCGGCAAAAAGTCAGGCCGCGGCGTCTATATTTGCCAAAATCTGGAATGCCTGGAAAAAGCATATAAAGAACATCGTCTGGAACGTTCACTGAAAACGAAAGTATCAGACGATATTTATGAAAGCCTGCGGCAGGAATTATCATGACGGCACAAGAACGGATAAGCGGCCTGCTGGGGCTGGCTTATCGGGCTCGCAAGACAATCTGCGGTGATTTTGCAGCAGCCAATCATTTAAAAAAACATACGGTTCCCATGCTGTTTTTAGCATGCGACGGCGGCAGTGACAATACAGAGAAATATCGCCGCCTGGCACAGCGCAAGGGAATTGCCGTGGTAGATATATTTACAAAAGAAGAACTGGGGCAGGCCGTAGGCAAAATGCAGAACGTTGTCGTTTTGCTGACCGATGCAGGATTTGCCAAAGCTATTGCCAAAGTGATGAAGACGATGGATAAAGGGGGTAACTAGATGACAAAACGAGTATATGAAGCAGCAAAAGAATACGGCGTGTCAGCCAAAACTGTCATCAAGGTATTGGGAGACCATAATATCAAGGCCGGAAATTTTACCGGTATCGATGATAAAATGAAATCCATTTTGGATACGTCTTTTAAGAAGTCGAAACAAAATGATAAAAATATAAAAATGGCAGAAGCCAAAAAAGGAATGGAAGGAACTAGCCGAAAAGTGAACGATAACAGCCGCGCAAATCAAGGAAAACATCAGGAACGTCAAAACAATCAGGACCATAACGCTAAACAGGGACGAAATGAACGGGCTAACAACGGAAAACGCCAGGGACAGCCGGCAAACCGCAATGCCAAAAATAATTCCAATATGCGTAGAGATAAAGGGCAGAACGCCGGCAGTACGCAGGGCCGTTCTAATCATCAGAATGATACGAAGCAGGGCGGTTCCGGCGATGGTAAGCGCACCAAATTTTTTGGCCATACACAGCAAAACGGCGGTGACAGCAACAATCGTTCCGATAATAAACGCAGCAATCGGCGCGGACAGAATAACAACAACCGGGATGCCCGCGGCAGCCAGGGCGGAAAAAACAGACCGCATACGCTGCTCTCCAACGTGTTGAATAAAGGAAAGCATAAGAACAAAAATCATAAAAATCAGCAGCAGCAGACGCAGCGCACAGAACCGGCTAAAAAGAAAAATTACCCGACAGAAATTGAACTGCCGGAAACGATTATCGTAAAAGATTTTGCAGAACGTTTAGGCCGTGAAGTCGGGGAAGTCATTAAAAAGTTGTTGATGGGCGGCATTATGGCCACTATTAACCAGGAAATCGATTATGAAACAGCTTCTCTGATTGCTGATGAATTTGGCGTTACCGTTACCAAAGAAGCACCGCCGGAAGATCCGACGGAACTTGAAGAAATCGTAGATCCACCGGAAACGTTAAAAGTTCGCCCGCCAGTCGTTACGATTATGGGCCACGTTGACCATGGTAAAACCAGCTTGCTGGATGCCATCCGCCAGACCAACGTTACCAGTCATGAAGCCGGCGGCATTACACAGCATATCGGTGCATATCAGGTTCGGTATCAGGGCAAAAAAATCACCTTTATGGATACACCGGGCCATGAAGCATTCACGGCTATGCGTGCCCGCGGCGCCCAAGTAACGGATATTGCCGTTTTGGTAGTAGCTGCCGATGACGGTGTTATGCCGCAGACCATCGAATCCATTAACCATGCCAAATCGGCAGGCGTACCGATTATTGTAGCTATCAACAAAATTGATAAAGAAAGCGCCAATCCGGAACATGTTATGCAGCAGTTGACGGAATACGGCTTGATTAGTGAAGACTGGGGCGGCGACACGATTATGGTCCCTGTTTCTGCACACAAAAAAATCGGCTTGGACGATTTGCTGGAAAACATTTTGGTATTGGCTGAAGTATCTGAATTAAAAGCCAACCCGAACCGCCCGGCGCAGGGGGTTGTCATTGAAGCAAAACTGGATAAAGGCCGCGGCCCTGTAGCTTCCGTATTGATTCAAAAAGGCACGCTCCATGTCGGCGATACGATTATTGTCGGCCCGTGCTTCGGCAAAGTCCGCGCCATGACCAACGAACGCGGCGAACGGGTTAAAAAAGCGGAACCGTCATTCCCGGTAGAAATTTTGGGCTTGAACGATGTACCGGAAGCCGGCGATATTTTGGATGTAACTGATGAAAAAACAGCGCGCAGCGTAGCGGAAAAACGTATGGAAAAGAAACGTTCTTCTGAACTCCACGTCAACGCCAAAGTAACACTGGATGATTTGTTTAACCAAATCCAGCAGGGCGAATTGAAAGAACTGCCGCTGATTGTCAAAGGGGACGTGCAAGGTTCTGTCGAAGCACTGAGCCAGTCACTGCTTGCTATTAAGAGTGATGAAGTTCGTATTTCCATCGTCCATGCCGGTGTCGGTGCGATTACCGAATCCGATATTATGCTGGCATCTGCGTCCAATGCAATTATCATTGGCTTCAACGTGCGTCCGGATGCGGCAGCACGCAAAGCGGCAGAACATGAAAATGTGGACATGCGTATGTATCGTGTTATTTACGATGCCATCAATGATGTCGAAGCGGCTATCAAAGGCATGATGGAAAAGAAATACGAAGAAAAGATTATTGGCCGTGCCGAAGTCCGCAAAGTCATTACGACACCGAAAGTAATCGTTGGCGGTTCGTATGTCAAAGAAGGTAAAATTACCAGCACGTCTAAAATCCGCCTGATCCGCAACGGCATTGTCGTTCACGAAGGCGAAATTGACGGCCTGCGCCGCTTTAAAGATGATGTAAAAGAAGTTGCTTCCGGCTATGAATGCGGCATTACGCTGGATAAATATCGCGATATTAAAGAAGGCGATGAAATCGAAGCGTATGAAATGGTCGAAGTAGCACCGGAATAAGTGAGGATAACAGATTATGGGAGAATTACGAGTTCGTAAAATACAAGAATTCATCAAGCAGGAAGTTTCCAACATCCTGCTTCGTGAATTAAAAGATCCCCGTCTGGGTTTTGTTACCGTTACGGATGCGCGGATTACAGGTGATTTGCGCGAAGCAACCGTATACGTCAGTCTCTTTGGCAAACCGGAAGAAAAACAAAATACGATGAAAGCATTAAAAAATGCAACAGGCTATATTCGTACGGAAGTGGGACGGCGTTTAGGCATTCGCTATTCACCGACGATTGAGTTTAAAGAAGATACCTCGTTGGATTATGGCATGAAGATTGATAAAATTCTTCGTGACATCGAAAAGAAGGACTAAAACGTATGAATTCTTCAATACAGGAAATACGCCATATATTAGAACAGTATGACCATATTGCTGTCACGGCGCACGTTAGCCCGGACGGCGATGCCATTGGCAGCACGCTGGCTTTGTATGGATGGCTGCGTGCGCTGCAGAAAGATGTCGTTGTCGTTTTGGATGACGAAGTCGATGAAAAATTCAGCTTCTTGCAGGACTATGATGCCATTCAAAAGCCGGATGCCGTGCAGACAGATGCTTCCTGGCTTACGGTCGTCTTGGATGCTACCGACATGAAACGCATAGGGGCGGCGGCTTCCCTAGCAAAGGGAAAAGTCTTAAATATCGACCACCATATTTCCAATCAGCATTTTGCTGATTGGGAATATATCCGTCCTGATTTTGCTGCAGCCGGTGAAATCTTGACAGACCTTTTTTTGGCATGGAATGTGCCGATAGAAGCTTCCTGGGCTGACGCCCTGTATATGGCTGTAGCGACAGACAGCGGCTTTTTTAAGTTCAGCAATACGACAGGGCACACCCTGCGGATGGCTGCGGCCTTGGTTGATGCCGGCGCGCGTCCGAATCATATTTCTGAACACTTGGAAGCTCGTTCGCTGTCTAAGCTGCAGGCTCTTTCCGAAGTACTGCGGCATATTGAGCTGTTTGGAGACAATACCGTAGCCGGGCTGGCGTTTACGCCGGAACTGCTGCAGTATACAGGAGAACACACAGGCAGCTATATCGATTATGTACGCTGCATTAAGGGCGTAGACGCTGCCTTTACTGTCAAATATATCAGTGAAACAGAAACACGGGTCAGCCTGCGTTCCAAAACAGTCGATGTCAATGCCGTAGCAGCTGTCTTTGGCGGCGGCGGCCATGTGCGGGCAGCAGGCTGTACGATAGCCGCGCCGCTGGACGAAGCAAAAAAAATGGTAGTGAAGGAAATAATAAAAGCGATATGATACACGGAATCGTCAATGTAATAAAACCGACAGGCATGTCGAGTCATGATGTGATTGGACAGCTGCGCCGTATATACCAGATGAAAAAAATAGGTCATGCCGGTACGCTGGATCCATTGGCAGCCGGCGTGCTGCCGGTTTATCTGGGACAGGCCACGAGACTGATTGAATACGGAGACAGCAGCGTCAAGACGTATCATGCAGAATTTGCCTTGGGGTTGGCTACAGATACAGAAGACAGTACCGGTGAAGTAGTCGCGCAGGCACCGGTTCCTGAGCTTAGTTTTGATGCGCTGAATACAGTGGTACAGACCTTTTCCGGTGAGATACAGCAAACGCCGTCGCGGTATTCCGCTATTAATATCAACGGTGTCAAAGCGTACAAACTGGCACGGCAGCATGCGGATTTTACGCTGCCTGTGCGGCACGTTACCATTCATGAAATTCAGCTGCTGGCATATCAGCACGGCAGAGGCGTTTTGGCTGTCACATGTTCCAAGGGGACGTATATTCGTTCCTTGATTCGGGACATAGGAGAAAAGTTGGGTACGCACGCCTGCATGACTTATTTGGTACGGGTGCGGGCTGGCTTATTTGATATATCCCAGGCAGCGACGCTGGAAGAAATTGAACAAAATCCGGCAGCCTATGTACAGCCTGCTGACATGGCTATTCAAGAACTGAAGAAGGCTGTATGCAGCTTGGAAAAATGTACGTTTTTACTGCAGGGCCGGGCTGTTCCTTTTGCCGGAAAAGGTTTGGCTGACGGAGCGATACTGCGCGTATATACACCGGCGCAGCAATTAGCAGGCATTGCGCATTTTGATAAAGAACATCACGTCATTCGTCCTCATAAGATGTTTGCGGATGTATGGTGAGGTGGTAATGAATCATGCAAGTATTCCATTCATTTCAGGAAATAACCGATTGCTGCGGCGCAGTCGTCGCCTTAGGAACATTTGATGGCGTGCATTTGGGGCATCAAATGGTCATGAAAACGGCTATGGAAAAAGCGGCTGAAAAAGGTGTAAAAGCCATGGTCGTCACATTTGGAGCCCATCCGTTTTCCGTTCTTTGTCCGGAAAAAGAACCGGCAAGATTAGCGACAGTAGAACAAAAGGAAGCCTATATTGCAGCCGTCGGCATGGACGGCCTTGTCCTGCTGCCCATGACAAAACATTTGCTCAGGGAATCGCCGGAATCATTTTGCCAGCAGCTGCTCCAATACATTCATCCGTCAGCTGTCGTCGTTGGCTCTAATTTTACGTATGGTGTCAAAGCAGCCGGCAATACGGATACATTGAAACAGTTTATGGCAGCATATCATATTCCTGTCTTAGCATTGACCCTGCTGGAACGGCCGGGACGAACGACGCCGATTAGCAGTACGGTTATTCGCAGGCTCGTGCAAATGGGGCATATGGAAACAGCCGAAAAGCTGCTGGGCAGACCGTTTGCCTTGACGGGAGAAGTCGTGCAGGGAGATCATCGCGGCCGGACGATTGGATTTCCTACGGCGAATATGCTGATTCCTGTCAAAATGGCTGTGCCTGCTGACGGCGTCTATATTACCGAATTGGTTTGGGACGGCGTGAGACATCCCAGCATGACGAACATTGGCAGCAATCCTACCTTTGCCAACCAGTATCGGCGCATAGAAACGCATGTACTGGATTGGCAGGATGACTTATATGGAAAACAAGTCAGCTTGTGTTTTAGAAAACGAATTCGCGGCGAAATCGTATTTGCTTCTGCTGCAGAATTGATGCAGCAAATGAAGCGGGATGAAGCACAAACACGAAAATTTTTCCTTAACGCAAACGATTAACTTTAAACCTTGCAGAAAAATCACGTAATCTGCAAGGTTTTTTTTGATTTTTTTTATATTTTTTATAGCCAACATATTGTATTTGTGATATACTTAAAAGCACTCCAATAATTATGACAAAGACTATTGGATGACAGCCATAAAAGAAGAGAAAAAGAATAGGAGTGATATTTTTATGGTAAAGTTTTCAGAAGTAGCAAAAAGTTTACACGCATCTGACATTCGTGAAATTTTGAAAGTCACAGAAAATCCGGAAATTATTTCCTTTGCCGGCGGCTTGCCTGCACCGGAATTGTTCCCTGTAGAAGATATGAAAAAAGTCGACGTGGCTATTTTGGAAAAAGAAGGCCAGCAGGCTTTGCAGTACAGCACAACAGAAGGATACGTACCGCTTCGTAAACATATTGCTGAACGTATGAAATCTGCATTCCAGACAGATTGCAGCTATGAAGATATCATTATTACAGCTGGCTCTCAGCAGGGTTTGTCTTTGCTTGGCAATATCTTTTTAAATAAAGATGACATTGTATTGGTAGAAAGCCCGACATATATGGGTGCTACGACAGCATTTAATGTAAAATTCCCACAGTTTGTCGAAGTACCGACCGATGATAAAGGCATGATTCCGGAAGAATTAGACAAGATTATTGCTAAATACGGCGACCGCATCCGTTTGATGTACGTTATTCCGGATTTCCAAAACCCGTCCGGTATTACATGGCCGCTGGAACGACGCCAGGCATTTATGAATATTATTAACCAGCACGACATTCCGGTTATTGAAGACGATCCGTACGGCGAACTTCGCTATGAAGGAAAATCGCTGCCGACATTGAAATCCATGGATAAAAAAGGCAACGTTATTTTCTTTGGTTCGTTCTCCAAGATTCTCATGCCGGGTCTTCGCCTTGGCTGGATGGTCGCAGCACCGGAAATTTTGGAAAAAGCAGTTATGCTGAAACAGACCGTCGATTTACAGTCTTCTTCCTTTGCACAGCGCCAGGTTTCCTATTACATTGATATGTTTGATTTGGATGCGCATGTACAGGAAATCCGCAACTTATACGGCAAACGCCGCACGTTGATGTATGATTCTATGAAAAAATACTTCCCCGAAGGTGTTTCCTTTACCTATCCGGAAGGCGGCTTGTTTACATGGGTTACATTGCCGGAAGGCATGGATGCCAAAGCCATGATGCCAAAAGTTATTGCTAAAAAAGTTGCTTATGTACCGGGCACGGCATTCTATCCGAACGGCGGTCATGCCAACCACTTCCGCCTGAACTATTCCAATATGCCGGAAGAACGCATTGTCGAAGGCATCAAACGCTTGGCCGACGTATTGAAAGAAGAAATCGCTAAATTAAAATAATATGGTTTTTTACGATTCAGACATGTAGTTTTGCATGTCTGAATTTTTTTTAATCACTATAATTACAAAAAGTAAAAATATAATTGATTAAAAGGTATAGAAATGCTATAATAAATATAACATAAAGGTTAAACGTTTTTGGGAAAAACAAAGGAGTGATTGGTAATGAAATATTCAGACCTTGCTATGGATTTAAAAGCCTCTGAGATTCGTGAATTATTAAAATTAACAACCATGCCGCAAGTTATTTCTTTTGCCGGCGGTCTGCCGGCACCGGAACTGTTTCCTACGGAAGAATTAAAGAAAGTCGATGAAGAAGTATTGACGAAAGAAGGCAAGCAGGCCGTACAATACGGTACGACAGAAGGATATTTGCCGCTTCGTGAAAAAATTGCCAAACGGATGAAGCAGGCATTTATGGTTGATTGTTCGGCAGATGAAGTCATGATTACATCCGGCTCACAGCAAGGGCTGTCGCTACTGGCGCAGATTTTCCTGAATAAAGATGATGTCGTACTCGTAGAAAGTCCGACATATCTGGGTGCTATCAACGCGTTTAAACTTTGTGCGCCGCAGTTTGTCGAAGTCCCTACAGATGAAAAAGGTGTTATTCCGGAAGAACTGGAAAAAATATTGGCAGAATATGGGCCGCGCGTACGTATGATGTATGTCATACCGGAATTTCAAAACCCGACCGGTATTACGTGGCCGCTGGAACGCCGTAAACAATTTATGGAAATCATCAACCAGTACGATTTCCCTGTATTAGAAGATGATCCCTACGGCGAATTGCGCTATGACGGAGAAAAAGTTCCTTCGCTGAAATCGATGGACACAAAGGGAAACATCGTATTTTTAGGTTCGTTCTCCAAGATTTTCATGCCGGGTCTTCGGATTGCCTGGATGGTTGCCAACCCGGAAATTGTTGATAAAATCGTTAAATTAAAACAAGCAGTCGATTTGCAGTCTTCTTCCTTTGCCCAGCGGCAGACATCCTATTATATCGATATGTATGACTTGGATAAACATGTGGAAAAAATTAAGGCACTGTATAAAAAACGCCGCGATTTGATGTGCCAGACGATGAAGGAAGAGTTTCCTAAAGAAATTACCTTTACGTATCCCGAAGGCGGCTTGTTTACGTGGGTCACGCTGCCGGAAGGCATGGATGCCAAGGAAATCATGCCGAAAGTATTGGCAAAAGATGTTGCTTATGTACCGGGCGGGCCGTTTTATCCCAACGGCGGCAACGCCAACCATTTCCGCCTGAACTATTCCAATATGCCGGAAGAACGCATTGTCGAAGGC
>SAMEA104315436__coassemble_774_pt1 | contig 48254 bp, 42 predicted proteins | sample SAMEA104315436__metabat2_low_PE_041 | metagenome-assembled genome bin SAMEA104315436 (sample SAMEA104315436) | gut metagenome | biome: Monkey gut; feature: monkey-associated habitat; material: faeces | place: China | collected 2013 | reverse complement strand
GTACGTGCTGAAGCAGAAAAACTGGCTGTTTCCGGCGGCATGATCAATGCGTCTGCTGTAGAAGCAACCAAAGCCTTAGAAATGACCGGCGGCACAATTCAGACCGGAAGCGGAGCAGGACAGATTGCTGCTGACAGTATAATCATGAGCAATGGTACGATGGGTGGCAATGAGTTGCTCATTAAATCGAATGAGGACATCGATCAGAAGGGTGGACAAATTTCTGCTGCTAAGGTCACCTTGGATGCAGGAAATACAATCAATCAGACAACAGGGAGTATCCTTGCCAAAGATACGGTTGCTAAAGCAGGCTCTGATGTGAAATTGGCAAGCAGAACCAACAAACTGCAGAACGTCCACGTTGATGCCCAGCATGGCAGTGCAACCATTGTCAGTGCCAATGATGCAGCAGGCGATTTGAATGTTACGACAGATGGCAAAGTAGCTAATGACTTGACTATCACCAATCTGAAAAATGGCAAAGCCAATGCCGTTCGTTTCGATAAAAATCTGCAGGCTGGCGGAGATATCATCGTCACTAACGAAGAAGCCAATATCGAAGTGGCAGATGGCACATCTATGGAAGCAGCCAATATTTCTTTACTTGCTAAAAACAATGATGTAAAGATCAGCGGCGGTACAGTTAAGGCAAGCGCTCAGTTGAAGGCAGAAGCAAATGATATTATCATGAGCGGAGGAGCACTTAGCGCGGTTGATACAATTTTTGATGCCGATACAGATATCGTTCATGCTGGAGGCAGTATCCATACGGCTCGTAGAGCAACGCTTAACGCCAAGAAGAATATTTTGCTTCAGCAAGGGTATATGACCGCAGAATTTGTGGATATGATTGCTGAAGGATATGTAGATGAAACGTATGATAACGAACAGGCAGCGGCCAATAGCTATAACTTAACGGTGAATGATACACTGCAGGTACAAGCTAGCGGTAAGAATGCAGCAGATGGTAAAGATTACGGCGTTGATTTAGGCAGTAAGAAAAATACATTGTCTAAGGTTGTCATGAATGCAGATAACGGCAACATTATTTTAGGAAATGGCGGGAACCAAGATCTGCAGGTGTCTGTACAGAACGGTAAACAGGTGAATGGCAATATTGAAGTTCACAATTTCCAAGGTAAAACAGCCAATGATGTAATCATTGATGGGTCTCTTCAGGCAACGGGGAAAATTTACATTCACAATGATGAAAAAAATATTCTTGTCCAAGGGACTGCTGATGATGTAATCAAAGGAAATGACATTCAACTGACGGCAGCAGGCAGCATCACCAATATGCGTTCTATCCAAGCAGCGCAGGATGTTTCTTTGATGGCGCACCAAGATGTACACAATAATGGTGACATAGATGCTAAGAAAAATGTTTTAATTATGACAGAAAATGGTTCTGTCTTGAATCCTGGCAAATTAGAAGCCGGTGATGCTGTAACAATCGATGCAAAAGAAAATGTTGTCAATCTGGGTGATGCGATTACAGCCGACGGTGATATCCGCATGAAAGCAGGAAATACGCTTTGGAATGTAGCAAATATGGAATCCCAGTCTGGAGACGTAAATTTGGAAGCTGGACGGTCTGTCCTGAATACGACAGCATACAATGGTCACAACGGACATGGCAGCATTAAAGCAGCTGGCACTATAAGCATTACGGCTGATTCAGATGGAGAAGGACATGGTGTATATAATAATGCGGACATGACAGCCGGTCAAACCGTGAAAATTCACTCACAAAACACACTGAAAAATAGTGGTATCATTCAGGCAAAGAGTACAGTAGATTTGGATGCACTGGGAGCGTTGACGAATAGCGGTGACATCAAAGCAGCAGGCGATGTAAATGTTCTTTCTTGGCAGGAACTGATTAACAGCGGCAATATGAATTCCTCTGATGGAGCCGTATTACTTTTTGCTGGGAGCGATGCAGTCAATGGCATAGCAAACAGTATTGAAGAAAAGGGTAATATAACTGCTAAAAAGTCAGTAGAGATTACTTCTTATAAGGGAAATGTAACTAATTATGGTAATATCATCTCAGGTGATGATGTGATGCTCAGCTCTGCTTGGCTGTATATGCAGCCGAGTGAAAAAGGTAGTGATGTTATAGGGAATGTGACTAATTTTGGAAGTATTCAAGCAACGAAAGATGTTTTGTTACAAACTCTGAATGGGAACATTAGCAACCAGAATCAGATTAGATCTGCTGACGGCACGGTGAAGATGAAAGCTCTGCGTGATACAACGTACACAGGGACAGAAGCAGCAGGAAATATCAATAATGGACTGGATACGAAAACCCCTGATGATAACGCAGATATTACTGCCGCTAAGGGCATCCGTTTGACTGCATATGGCGATGTGGACAATACAGGTGATTATTCTGTTCGCCAAGGTTCCATTCAAGTGGAAGCACAACATGGTGCAGTCTTTAACTGGGGAAAATATACTGTTGACGGCACGGGTGACATTGCAGTGACTTCCCGTCAAAGCATTATAAACTTTGGCGATTATCAAACAACTACAGGAAATGTATCTATGACTGCTGGAGACGATGTGCTGAATTTAGGTGCTATGAAGACCGACAAGGGTGATGTGGCGATTACCTCCGATGATGGCAGTATTTACAACCAGATGGGAGCAGACCTCATTAGCGGTGACGGAAATGTAACACTTCATGCTAAGGCGGCTGATTCAGCTCTCTATTATTACAACGATGCAGGGGAACTGAAAAAGGCTCCAGATGGGATGAACGTCTATGTCTACAGCAAAGACGAAAACCCAGAACAAGCCGGCGGTAAGTATATTATTTTGGATGGAACAAAATACGATGTCATGAAAAACGGTTCCGTCTTCAATGCCGGGGATGCCTTGGCTTTAAATGGCACAATTCGCTTTGTTTCTGACTATGGAGATGTGACTAACTACGATGACTTTGATACGTTGTCTGATGGATCTACGAAGTTTAATGGAAAAGATATTGCTACGGGCAATGTAGAAATTTCTGCAGCAAATGGCAGTCTCTACAATTCCAAAGATATCGAAGCTGGCGGAAACATTTCCCTTACGGCGGCTGATGGGCTGCAAAACTTGGCATACAATCTCTATGCAGGCAAAGACATTACCCTTCATGCTACCGGCGGAGATATTATCAATACGTCGGTGCTGGAATCTGTCTATGGGGATGTAACGCTCATTGCTGACAACGGCAATGTGCTCAATGGTAAAGAAGGCACGCCGTCATCCGGGGATATCATTACTCTGGGTGGTACAGTACGCTTGGAAGCCAATGGTAAAGATGAAAATGGCAAAGGACACAGCGTCACCAACTACGGTGATATCGTGGCTGTTGGCAAGACCAACGGCAACAGAGAAGGAAGCGGCAGTATCGTTCTCAAATCCGAATACGGAGATGTGAATAACTTCGATGACCTGAGCCGCATGGATGATGGTTCGGAAAGCTATCAGTATGACAGCAGAAAACATATCAGCTTGAAGGGCTTACTACCCGATGGCAGCTACAATGTGGCAACCAACAACATTGAAATGTCTGCTGTCAATGGCAAATTGTACAATGACAAACACTACTTAGTAGCACTGAAGGATGTAACGCTTACAGCGAAAGACGGCTTGGGCAGTTATGGCGACGTCATCTTGGCTGGCGGCAACATTGGTATGACTGATACGGATGGAGATCTCATCAATCGGGCGAACTTGGTGTCTATGGAAGGTGATATTTCTCTCAAAGCAGATAATGGCAGTGTCATCAATGTGACAAAAGGCAAAGTGGCAGCACTCAATGGCAATGTCACGATGAATGCTGGCGGTACGACAGAAAGCAATCACCAGATTTATCTGGTAGATAGCAAAGGCAACCAACAGATACTTGCTGGTACGTCAGATGTAGGAGATCGCATTCTGATTTCCGAAAGCTACTACAAAGATGCTAAGGGAGAAAAGCATTTCTTGTCTAATACGGAACCGACTGCGCCAAATGGACAACAAGTATACACGCAGGTCAGCTATATCAATGATGACAATCAGCATGTATTGATTAAAGATGAATTAGAAGGACAGCTGGAAGCGTTCCGCAAAGGTGACGTGGTAAACCGCGGTGATATTGTTTCGCTGAACACGGGAGATAAGTCACTGGCAGATGCCGGCAATGTCATTTTAAAATCGGCTTACGGCAATGTAAGCAACTATGATGACTTCAAGCTGGTAGACGGCAAGAAAGATGACAAAGGACAGGGCTTCTACGATTTCTTGGGAGCTGATGGTGTAGCAGGTAAGAGCGGCGCGAAGTTTAACAAAGGCACTGCCTATACGGAAAACAAACGCTATATCCTCAGTGACAGCGGCATTGAAATGCGGGCACCGGAAGGGTATTTGTATAATGACTTGGCCATTATCAGCCACCAAGATGTATTGTTGGAAAGCGGCAGGGATTTGACCGTAGGTACCAACTTTGCTTCTGTAGAGGCAGACGGGAATATTGCTATCCGTTCGATCAAAGGCAGTGTGACAAACAATAACAGCGTGATTTCCAATCAAGGCAGTATTGTCTTGGATGGAGAAACAGGTGTTGTCAGCCGCGGCAGCAGAGATAGTCTGCAGGCTGTCAACGGTTCTATCAGTGCCGTATCTACGATTGGCGAAATTAATATTGCTGAATTGTTTGCCGGAGAAATGGCAGCAGCCGGTACCAAGAGCGGTAACATCAAGATTGGAGCGATTGGCGGCAAGGATGTCGTACTGTATACAGAAGACGGCCAAGCCAAAATCGTGATTGGCGACGGCGGCGTTACTGTCAGAGATCATCTGTTCCTGCAGGGAAATGATTTTGAGCTGCCTGCTATCGACCGCAGTGAAAATACCGGTACGTTGGTTGTAGATGTGCACGGCGTAGGCCGTGACGGCAGTGCCGACAGCATGAAAGGCGACTTGCATCTAAACATCGACGGCGATGTACGGTTTACTACGATGAATGTCACGAACGCAGATGTTCGTGTTGGCGGCAAATTGAGCATAGATAAACTGCATGTCGCAGGCAAGGGTATCTTTACGAGTATGGGCTATGTGACCGGCGTGTACGGCATAGCACCAGATCACGATTCCAGCAATGCCCTTTATTTTGACTGGGGCAATGGCAGCGGCAGCGGGTACGGCTTGCGGCTGAAAGCGGAAGAATTCCGTGCTGTCAAGGAAGGCGTTCCGGAAGAGGTACGCACCTTGACGACCATGCGGAATCTGCGGGAACGGTTAGATAAAGCCGGAACGAGTCCGGAAACGTTTAATACGGATAATGACGGCTGGATGAACTTGTACGTAGATGGCCCAAGAAGACAGCGTTCCAACGGACTGCTGCTGCATATTGACACGTCGTATTACAGCGGCAATCAGAGATGGTCAGCAGAAGACCTGAGTGCTAAACTGTTGGATTATCGGCCGGTGCAAAGTTATGAAAGCCAATATGGCGATGCATTTGGATTGTTTAACAGATATAACCTTTGGGAACTGCTGGACGATACAGAAAAACAATAGCATAGTTAGAATATGCAAAGAAGGGCTGCAACAAAATTTTTAATTCATTTTGTTGCAGCCCTTTTACCATGCGGTTTTCAGTGTGCAGATTGCAGCATGATGATGTATTTTCTTTAAACTTTTCTTAAAAGCGAAACCTTTTAAGAAAAGAACCTGACACATGGCAGCAAAAAGTGTTATATTACAATTTTTTTGATCAGATTCAGATTATTTTTTATATAATCAAAGGCAACACGCGGTGAACCGTCAGCTACGTGAATGATGCCGCATGGCTGAAATCCGTAGCGTTTGACGGCGTTTTGCATTGGCAGGTTGTTTTGATGCGTGTCGATGCGGACGTACTCTTTTTTGGCAGTACAGTAATCAAAAATATATGTTGTCAGTCCTTTTGTGGTACCGTCTGATGCGGCACGATGGATAGTGCCGTATTCGATAGCGGCGTGCCAGGCACCGTTTTCAATAACTTGATAGGTCGGGTCTTCGCCGATAATAAACGCAAAGGTGCCGACGATGCGGTCTTTTTCGATGCATACATAGCTGTTGGCATGGTGGATATCCTGCATGAGCAGGTCTTTTGACGGATATCCGTGTGTCCATTGGGTAGGATTGCCCTGCTGTACCATAAATGTTCGTGCTTCTTGATAGATTTCGAGTAAGCGGTCGATATCTTCCGGATGGGTATGTCGTATGTACATTTGCAATACATCTCCTTTATGTGCTGTATTCTGTATAGTATGAATACAAATCATACTATACCATAGATAGAGCGGCAACAAAATAAAAATTTTTAGTTCATGTGCTCGCGATTTTTGTTAGACAGCGTTAAAGACATCATGGGCAGCATGAAGATCCATTTTGGCACAAGTCATTCCCTTTTGAGAGAAGCATAGAGACAGCTCTAGCCACGGCGTATTTCTTTTAGTATAATGGAACACAAAGGAGCGATGGGAATGATGGGAATGGTATGGAAAACAGGGGAAACGCCGTCAGAAAAAGCGAGGCTGCGTGTCGTATATGCGTTGATGGCGACGGCCTTTTGTCTGCCGCTGAATATTTTTGCAATGGAGTTTTGTTTTGTCATAGCTGTCGTATTGGCGGCATATTACAGCTGGAAATATGATATGCGCAGCGTTTCCTGGATAGGTGTTTTCCTGCCAGCCGGTTTGTTTGCCGGGATTTCACTGATTTCTTTGCTTGGTTCGCCGCAGACGTTGTTTGGCTTGGGGTTTTATGCTTTTACGGTACTGCAGTATATATTGATGTATGTTCTGCTGATTTTTTTTGTGCGGACTGCTTCAGAGAGGCACCTGGTCATCGTATGTCTGTTGATTAGTGCGGCAGGAACGGTATTGTACGGTATATACCAGTATGCCCATATGCTGACGCTCCATGAAGCGGAATGGGTCGATAATTCGGCATTTCCGCTGCTGAAGCGGCGCATGTATTCGACGCTGTACAATCCGAATTTGTATTCGGCTTTTTTATTAATGATGATGGGCGGCACGGCGTCTATGTCGATTTGGACACGGCACAGATGGCATCGCATAGGGTATGCGGCGCTTTTTGCTGCCTTGGGGCTTTGCCTCATATTGACCTATTCCCGCGGAGCGTGGCTGAGTGTGGCCGCACTGGTGTTTTTCTTTGGACTTGTGTGGGATAAACGGCTGTGGCTGCTGTTTTTGCTTATACCGCCGTTCCTCTTGTTTTATCACGGCGGCGTGACGGACCGGCTGCTGTCCATTTTTTATCACAGCGAGGCAGATACGTCTGTATCAATGCGGCTGGATATGTGGTATAGTGCTGTAGAAATGATTATAGAACATCCGCTGCTGGGCGTAGGCTGGGGCGCATTTAAATTTGTATATCCCGTATATAATGAATTAATTCAGGAAGCGGGGATTACTATATTTCATGCGCACAACATGTTTTTAAATATATGGGCAGAAACAGGCGTGCTTGGATTTGTCTCTTTCTTTTGGTTTTTTTATGGCAACGCCTACTATGGATGGAAACTTTTAAAGATGCCGCAGGTTCATACATTTGACCGTTCTGCAGCTATGATGATGATTGCCGCTGTCGTGTCACAGACTATTTGCGGCTTTAGTGATTATGATTTATTTAGTACGCAGATTTCTCTTACTTTTTGGTTGATTTGCGGTATATTTGCCAATGCATATATAGAATGTAAAAAATAATAAAAAAAGTTTGCGAAATAATTCACAATGATATATAATAGCTATGTAACTTATTATAATAATGTATGATTATATATAACTAAAACGAATAGACGTATATATCATTGTGGGAGGATATTTCCATGAGACAGAAAAAGGCAATATCAGATGCTGTTATCGAACGATTGCCGCTGTACTACAGGGACCTTTTGTTGCTGCAAGATGCGGGAATTGATATTATTTCATCAGAAAAGCTGGGAGAACGACTAGGCATTACACCGGAACAGATTCGCAAAGACTTGACATGCTTTGGCGCGTTTGGCAAAAAAGGCGTAGGGTATTATGTGAGCGAATTATGCCAGCAAATTGTAGAAATTATTGGCCTGCAGCAGCATTGGAAAATCGGCATTGCCGGTATTGGCCATTTAGGCTGGGCACTGGCAAACTATAAAACATTTGGCCGTTTGGGATTCCGGACGATGGGGCTTTTTGATGTAGATCACCGTATCATTGGCCAAAACGTAGGCGGTGTCGTCGTTACGCCTATTGCTGAAATGGGAGAAGTCATCCGTAAAGAAGGCATCCAGATCGGCATTATCACGGTTCCGGCGGCTGTAGCGCAGCAAGTAGCCGATCAGATGGTAGAAGCAGGCATTAAGGGCATCTTGTCGTTTGCGCCGCTTCGGTTGAATGTGCCGGATAATATTTTTGTATTCCGTGAAGATTTATCTATTGGCTTGAGCCGTATTTCGTATTATTTGACGAATAAAAAAGAATAATGTATACGTATTTGGTGAGCATAACGGGTATGCCTTGGGGTGTACCCGTATTTTTGTACAGCAAAAAAGGCTGCAGCGAAAGGAGAAGCTTTAATCCATTTCGCGACAGCCTTTGTACTATACGTTTACGCACATAGTTTGCCTCAGCTATTTATTTTTTCAAAGTGCAAACAAAAAGCGACAACCCTTTTTATTTCTTATCGCTTGAGTCCCGTGTGTTCTCTGTATGCTTCTGCAGCTGTCGTGTTGCTGATATATCCTTGTTCAACCATCAATGCCAGGACAATTTTCTGCCGTTCTCTGGCAGCATCGTAATTTTGCAGCGGATTATAGTATGTCGGTGCTTGAACCAGGCCAGCCAGCATAGATGCATGGGAAAGATGCAGTTTTTCCGGATTAATATCGTAGTAAATTTCGCTGGCTTCGTAAATACCTGTGGCATTAGCTCCAAAATATGCTGTATTCAGATAGATTTCAAGTATTTCATCTTTTGTATAGTAGTGTTCCAAGAGATAAGCTAAGACAACTTCCTGGGCTTTGCGGGTAAATGTCCGTTCATGGGAAAGGAACACGTTTTTTACGACTTGCTGGCTAATCGTGCTGCCGCCTTCGACGGTAGAACCGGAATAAAAATTGACGACAATGGCCCGCACAATGCCAATAGGGTCTAACGCGCCATGTTCGTAAAAACGGCGGTCTTCTGTCGCGATGATAGCGTGCCGCATATCTTTGGGAATCAGATGAATGGATACATACATCGGTATAGATTTGATATGGTTTTCCATGGCTTCATGAAAATGAAGATATGGGTACGATTTTTCTTTCAGCGGTGCTAACGGTTCCTGCCAAAAAGGTTGTGCCGGTGCAGCGGAAGAAAAATCTGTGCGTGCCGGTTTGGATTTGTCTGTTCCTATGCTCCAGGCCGCGCAGACGGCAAATGCGATGACAAAGATGAGAAAAAAATATTTCTTCATAATTCCTCCATATATATTGTGTATTGTATCATATTTTGCGGATAGAAGGAAATTTAGAAAAGATGACAAAGGTTTTATGCAATTTACTTGCATATTATTTCAATAGGGTGTATACTATCAACCGTAGATAGTTGTACAAATAAATTTGCCGCTTAGTTTGCAATAGGAGGAATTATCATGAGTGAAATTAAAAAAATAGTCTTGGCCTATTCGGGTGGCCTGGATACATCCGTTATCATTCCCTGGCTGAAAGAAAACTATAAAGGTGCTGAAGTCATTGCCGCATGTGCTGATGTGGGTCAGCCGGATGATTTTGAAGCCATTGAAAAGAAAGCGTATGCTTCCGGCGCTTCTAAAGTATATGTCATGGACATCAAAAAAGAATTCATGGAAGAATACGTATGGCCGACTGTCAAAGCAGGTGCTGTATATGAAGGAAAATATCTGCTGGGTACGTCGTTTGCTCGTCCGCTGATTTCTAAAAAGCTCGTTGAAGTGGCTGAAAAGGAAGGCGCTGACGCTATCGCTCACGGCGCAACAGGCAAAGGCAACGACCAAGTTCGTTTTGAATTGACTGTCAAAGCATTGGCTCCGCAGATGAAACTGATTGCTCCGTGGAGAATGTGGGATCTCAAATCTCGTGAAGATGAACTCAAATATGCAGAAGCGCATAACGTACCTATTGATTATCAGTCGGAAGAAAATCCGTATCCATACAGCATGGACTGGAATATCTGGCATTTGAGCCATGAAGGGGATGACCTCGAAAATCCGGCTAATGCACCAAAAGATATGGTATACATGGTAACAAAGACACCGGAACAGGCTCCGGATAAAGCTGAATATGTTACTATTGATTTTGAAAAAGGTATTCCTGTCGCTGTCAACGGCGAAAAAATGGATGCTGTCGCTTTAATTACGGCTCTTAACGAAATCGGTGCTAGAAACGGCGTAGGCATTGTAGATATTGTTGAAAACCGTCTTGTCGGCATGAAGAGCCGTGGCATTTATGAAAACCCGGGCGGAGCTATTTTGATGTACGCTCACAGAGAATTGGAATATCTCTGCCTCGACCGCGATACGTTCCATTACAAAGAAACCGTTGCCAACAAATTTGCTGAATTAGTCTATGACGGCAAATGGTTCTCGCCGCTTCGTGAAGCATTGTCTGCTTTTGTTGACGAAACACAGCAGACCGTTACAGGCCAGATTAAATTAAAACTGTACAAAGGCAACATAATCAGTGCTGGTTCTACTTCGCCGTATTCCTTGTACAATGAAGAATTTGTTACATTTGGCGAAGATGATGTATACAACCAGAAAGATGCAGAAGGCTTCATCAACCTCTTTGGATTGCCTCTCCAGATGCGTGCGCTCATGAAACAGCATGCAGCAAAGAACGGAAAATAAGGAGCGAAACAGAATGAAATTATGGGGCGGCCGTTTTACAAAGGCCACGGATAAAAGTGTAGAAGAATTCAATGCCTCTATCCAGTTTGACTGCCGCATGTATGCGGAAGATATTTGCGGCAGCATTGCCCATGCGACGATGCTGCAGCGGCAGGGAATTATTTCTGCAGCAGATAAAGATGCCATTGTCATGGGGCTGAAACATATTTATGAACAAATTGAAAAGGGCGAATTTGAATTTTCTGTAGAACTGGAAGATATTCACATGAATGTGGAAAAACGGTTAACAGATGCTATTGGTGAAGCCGGGAAACGGCTCCATACCGGACGCAGCCGCAATGACCAGGTTGCGCTGGATACGCATATGTATGTGCGCAGAGAAATTGCGGCAGTTGCCAAGCTTCTTGTTAAACTGCAGGAATCTATTGTCAAGGCGGCTGAAAAATACAGCGATGTGATTATGCCTGGCTATACGCATTTGCAGCGGGCACAGCCTGTATTGTTCAGTCATCATATGATGGCGTATTTTTCCATGCTGTCTCGTGATTTCATTCATATGAAATATGCTTGGGAAATGGCAGACATGATGCCGTTGGGCGCAGGTGCGCTGGCTGGTACGACATATCCGCTGGATCAGCCTTTTGTCGCTAAGACACTGCATTTTGGCAAACTGTATGACAACAGCATGGATGCTGTCAGCGACCGCGATTATATTATTGCATTTTTGGAATTCGCTGCGCAGCTTATGATGCACTTGAGCCGCTTGTCTGAAGAATTTATTCTTTGGTCTTCGTCTGAATTTAAATTTATTGAATTGGATGATTCGCACTGCACCGGTTCCTCTATTATGCCGCAAAAAAAGAATCCGGATATTTGCGAATTAGTTCGTGGCAAAACCGGACGCTTTTACGGACATCTTATGGGAGTGCTCACGATGATGAAAGGCATTCCTATGGCCTATGATAAGGATATGCAGGAAGATAAAGAAGGCGTCTTTGATGCGATTGACAATTTGAAATTTGCTTTGACGATTTACGCAGCGATGATTGACAAAATGACTGTCAACGGCAAACGCATGCGTGAAGTATTGGAAAGCGATTTTTCCAATGCTACCGATATGGCAGATTATCTCGCCAAAAAGGGACTGCCGTTCCGTGAAGCCCATGCTGTCGTCGGCAAAGCAGTTCATTACTGTATTGAACAGGGAAAAGTGCTGCAGCAGCTTACATTGGAAGAACTGCAGGCAATGAGCCCTTTATTTGCAGAAGATATTCATCATTTCCTGGATATCGAAACCTGTGTAGACCAGCGTAATACATACAATGGTACTTCGCCGGCATCTGTACAGCGTCAATGCGGCAAAGGGCATGATACCATTGCGGCAGAACAACAGCAAATAGAACAGTGGGATACAACCGTATCTGCTGTCTATACCCTCTTGCAATAAGCGGCAGGAGATATATGAAAACCGTCGTACATCGCGAATGTGCGGCGGTTTTTTTGCATGCCTTGGGGAAATAGAAGTGAAAGCGACAGGACGTTTTACAAGGTTCATGCTGCTAAAATAACCGCCATGCAGGAACAGCCTGCGTGGGCAGCGGCAACGGGCGTCTTTGACGCAGTTTGCAGATATTTCGTTTTATGGTTGTCAAACAAACTTTAAATGCGGTATAATAATTTAGTATGGGAAATTTTTAAATTTTAGTAAACTAAAGGAAAGGAGAGGCGTACTTATGTCTATAGCACAAACGACATTAGCCGACTCCGTTTCATACAGTGGAATAGGCTTACATGCGGCTCAGGAAGTTCATATGGTCATGCGGCCGGCACCAGCGAATACGGGTATTGTGTTTATTCGCACCGATTTGCCGGGGCAGCCTTCCGTGCAGGCGCATTTATCAAAGGTAACCAATACGATGCGGGCAACGACGCTGGAAGACGGCGAAGCCAAAGTCTTCACGGTGGAACATGTCTTGTCTGCGCTTAATGGCCTGCAGGTAGATAATTGTATTGTAGAAATGGATTCAGCAGAACCTCCTGTTGCCGACGGCAGCAGTTTGAATTTTGTGGAACTAATTCAGAAAGCCGGCATACAGTCCTTGAAGGAACCGCGGCAGGAAATCGTTATCCAAAAACAGCATTTGATTCAGGAAGATGACAAATTTATCGCGGCCATTCCGTATGATGGATTTCGGATTACATTTACCTCTATCAATCCCCATCCTTTATTGGGGGTGCAGTTCTTTGACGCTGAAATTACGCCGGATGAGTATATAAAAGAGATTGCCTATGCGCGTACCATTGCGTTTACGGAAGAATTGGAAATGATTCGGAAACTGGGACTTGGCAAAGGCGGCAATTTGGAAAATACGATTGTCTATGATAAGACTACCTGCTTATCCAAAGTGCGCAGCGCGGATGAATTGGTCCGCCACAAAGTATTGGATGTTATTGGCGATATATCCCTGCTGGGAAGACCTGTACGGGGACACATTATTGCTGTAAAATCGAGTCATAAATTAAATAATTTACTGACGCATGATATTTTTAAAGAAATAGGTTAGGAGGAATACAAATGACTTTAGAAGTTACGGATATTATGGAAATTTTACCGCATCGGTACCCGATGCTGCTCGTTGACCGCATTATTGAGTTGGAACCGATGAAATATGCTGTCGGCATTAAAAATGCCACGTTTAATGAATTGTTTTTTCAGGGCCATTTTCCGGGCCAGCCGGTTATGCCGGGCGTATTGCTTGCAGAAGCGATGGCGCAGGTAGGCGGTGTAGCCTTGTTGTATCCGGAAGAAAACAGAGGCCTGATTCCGTATTTTACAGGCATTGACAAACTGCGTTTCCGTCACCCTGTACGTCCTGGCGACCAAGTGGTAATGCGCGCTGATATTGAAAAAATCAAAGGCCGTATGGGAAAAGTAAAAGCACAGTGCCATGTAGGCGATACGCTTTGTGCAGAAGGAGAATATTTATTTGCCCTCATGCCGGGCCAAAATCCTAAAAAGTAAAGAGCATCTATGTCCTTTTGCAATGAAAAACGATGAAAAATGAAGCATACAGGTTAAAATGCAGTGTTTTTTCTTACAAATGGTCAGCATATTTTGCTATTCTGCAGATGAATATATTATTATATAAATTTTATTAGGCAACTGCTTTGACAGCAGGTAAGCAAGGAGTGACTTTAATGACCGAGGAAAAAGAAACCATGCAGCAATGCATGATACATCCAACGGCTATTATAGATCCACAGGCAAAAATCGGTGCGGGCGTGAAGATTGGACCCTACGCTGTAATTGGCCCCCATGTTACTATTGGCGATGGAACTGAAATTATGGCTCACGTCGTTATTGATGGCTGGACAACAATTGGCAAAAACTGCCGTTTTTTCCCCAGTGCATCCATTGGATCGGAACCGCAGGATTTAAAATTTAAAGGTGAAAAAAGTTATGTTATTATAGGCGACCGTTCGGTATTTCGTGAATATGTGACAGTCAGCCGCGCCACCGGCGAAGGGGAAGAAACCCGCATTGGCAGTGACTGCCTTTTTCAGGCATGCACCCATGTAGCTCATAACTGCATCATTGGGAATCACGTTATTATGAGCAACTGCGCAGGTCTTGCCGGACATGTAGTTGTAGAAGACAGGGTCGTTATCGGCGGTATTGCCGGTGTGCATCAATTCGTCAAAATCGGCCGCAACAGCATGATTGGCGGTTTGGCCAAGGTAGTACAGGACATTCCGCCGTTTGTCATTGCCGACGGCCAGCCGGCGCGCTGCATCGGCTTAAACAGTGTTGGTTTGTCCCGTGCAGGAATTCCGGAAAATGTACGCCGTGAATTGAAAAAGGCATTTCGTCTCTTATATCGTTCCGGCTTAAATTTACGGGATGCGATTGCCAGAATGGAAGAAGAACTGGACAGTTCAGAAGAAACAGAACATTTTCTCCGCTTCCTTCGCGATGCCGATCGTGGAATTTGCCGGGGTACAAAAGATTAATGAACATAGCAAAAAGGGAGGGTAAGAGGTTCTTGCCTTCCTTTTTTTCTGCAAGTTGCCTTGGTAGTTACTGACATCAGACACATTTTTTTGTATAATATAAAAATGGATATTTTATTCATTTATAAGGGTGATGAATATGGAAAAAGTAGGGCTGTTTGCCGGCGTAGGCAAACTACCAGTGGAATTTATGCGTGCAGCCCAGCAGATGGGGCATGAAGTTGTCGTGATTGCTGTTGTTGACGGGGTGGCACCGGAGCTGAAAGCGGAAGCGGACACGTATTATGAAATTAACGTCGCTAAACTGGATAAAATTATAAAAACAATGCGCAAAGAAGGCGTGGATAAAGTTACGATGATTGGCAAGGTAACCAAGGAAATTTTGTTTAAAGGCTTAAAATTTCCTGATTTCCGCGCGATTAAAATGCTGGCTAAACTGCGCAACCGAAAAGATGATACGATCATGCTGGCCATTGTTGATGAACTGGCCAAGGATGGCATTGAAGTCGTAGACCAGACGCTGTATTTAAAACCGCTGATGCCGGCGGCCGGTGTTTTGACGAAGCGCAAGCCAAGCCGGGAGGAAGAAGATGATATCCGTTTTGGCTTTGCTACTGCCAAGGCGATGGGCGGCATGGATATTGGACAAACTGTCGTCGTCAAACATAAAGCCGTAATGGCGATTGAAGCGATTGAAGGCACCGATGCCTGTATTCGCCGCGGCGGCGCACTGGGCAGAGGCAAATCTGTTGTCGTCAAAGTAGCCAAACCCAATCAGGATGCGCGGTTTGATGTGCCGGCTGTCGGCTTGGCAACCTTAGAGTCCATGATAGAAAGCGGCTGTACTGTCTTGGCTATGGAAGCAGGGCGCACGCTGTTTGTAGAACAAGACGAGGTATTAAAGGCTGCTGACAAAAACAATATCTGTATTTGTGCTGTAGATAAGACCTTTTAATTTTGAGGTAGATAGATATGAAAATCATGTTTTCAGCAGGCGAAGCATCGGGAGATATGCACGGTGCCAAGTTGGCCGAAGTAATGAAACAACAGGATCCATCCATTGAACTGATTGGTATGGGCGGAGAGCAAATGAAAAAAGCAGGCGTACGGATTGTATATGATATTCAGAACCTGGGCTTTATTGGCGTAGGTGAGATACTGCGCAAAATTCCGTTCTTTTTCCGCCTGCGGGATTTTTTGGTGCAGACGATGCAGGATGAAAAGCCCGATGTCCTTGTCTGTATTGATTATCCGGGGTTTAACATGCGTCTGATAAAAAAGGCCAAAGAAGCAGGCATTCCTGTTGTGTATTACATTTTGCCGACTATTTGGGCATGGCATAAAAGCCGGGGCCGCACGATTGCCCAATATACGGATTTGGCTATTTCGTTATTTCCTTTTGAAGCGCAGATGTATGAGGAAATGGGGACGCATGTCGTATACGCAGGGCATCCGCTGCTGGATACAGTGCATGCAGGACGGAGCCGGGATGAGATTGTGTCGGCTTTGGGACTGGATGCCCAAAAGAAAACCGTATTGCTCATGCCGGGAAGCCGTATGCAGGAAGTTAAAGGATTGCTGCCGCCTATGCTGGAAGCGGCGAAAGAAATCAGCGAAGCCGTGCCGCAAGTACAGTTTTTGCTGCCCCGTGCTTCTACGATTGACCGCAGCGTATTAGAGTCAATGATTGCAGACGGCGGTGTAGATGTACACATAGGCGAAACGAATGTATACGATATGATGGCAGTCAGCACGGCGGCCATTGCCGCTTCCGGCACGGCTACACTGGAAACGGCGTTGATGGAGCTGCCGACACTGCTTATCTACCGCGTGAGCAGCCTCACGTATTGGCTGTCCAAACTGCTCGTACATATTGACAGTATTGGCCTGCCCAATATCATTATGGGACGGCGGATTATGCCGGAGTTATGGCAGGATGAAGTAACAGCAAAGCATATTGCCCAGGTTATTGTCCCCATATTGACGGATACGTCCCGGCATGATGAATTAAAGCAGGCGATGGCTGAAGTACGCCGTACGATGGGACAAAGCGGTGCTGTACAGCGCATTGCAAAAACTATACTAGAATTTGCTAAGGAGAAACAGGGTGAATGAAAAAATATAATAGTTGGCAAAGCTACAAACGATTGCTGAAGTTTGTACTGCCGTATAAAAAACGACTGGTATTGGCAGTTATCTGCATGGCTTTTTCAGGAGCCAGCAACGTTGTTGTCCCTTGGCTGATAAAGGATGTCATCGATAAAGTACTGGCCAATAAGGATATTGTGACATTAAACTTAATTGTCGTTGGTATTTTAGTATTGTTTTTATTCCGCGGCTTTTTCTATTTTGGCGAACGGTATTTGATGAGTTTTGTCGGCCAAAAAATTGTCAATGATATCCGGGAAAAGTTGTACCGTCATTTGCAGACGTTGTCTTTATCCTATTTTGATAGGCGCAAGACGGGCAATATTATGAGTAATTTGACCAACGATGTTTCGGCACTGCAGACAGCCATTGCCGGCAACCTGATTTCATTCGTACAGGAAGCGGTTATTTTAATCGGGTCGCTGGTATCTATGATTGCGCTGTACTGGAAACTGACGCTGCTGACGCTGGTCATTGTACCGCTTGTCGTAGTGACGATTAATTTCTTTGGCAGCAGACTGCGGAAAGCCGGTCATAATGTGCAGGGGAAAATGGCTGATATTACAGCACTTTTGGAAGAAGCTATTTCAGGCATTCGCATTATCCGTTCATTTAACCGGGAAAATTTTGAAATCAAGCGCTTTGTCGTACAAAACGACAGCAACTTTTGGGCATTGATGACCACAACTAAATTGACATCCATGCTGACGCCGTTTATTCAATTTTTTGCGGCTATTGCCGTTACCGGGATTATTTGGTACGGCGGCATGAGTGTTATTGAAGGAAAAATGACGGCAGGGGCTTTGATTGCGTTTTTGATTTATGCTATTAACCTGGCAAACCCTGTACGGCGCATCAGCGAAATTTACGGCGACATCCAAAAATCATTGGCAGCTGCTGACCGTGTATTTGAAACATTGGATACGATGCCAGAAGTCAAAGAAAAAGAAAATGCCATCGTATTGCCAAAAGTACAGGGACATATTGTATTTGACCATGTATCCTTCTCATATGATGAGGAACATGAAGCCCTGACGGATTTCAATTTGGAAGTCAAGCCGGGACAGGTCGTGGCGTTAGTTGGGCCGAGCGGTGCCGGTAAATCTACTGTTGCCAATTTGCTTCCGCGGTTCTATGATGTAACAGGAGGCGCGCTAACTATTGACGGCATCAACATCAAAGATGTGACGTTTTCCTCACTGCGCCAGCAAATCGGCTTAGTACCGCAGGAAACGATGCTGTTCAATGCGTCTGTACGGGAAAATATTTTATACGGCCGGCTGGATGCGTCCGATGAAGAAGTAGTAGCGGCTGCCAAAGCTGCCAATGCCCACGATTTCATCATGGCACTGCCTCAAGGCTACGACACGAATGTCGGCGACCGCGGCAACGCATTGTCAGGCGGCCAGCGGCAGCGTATTGCTATTGCACGGGCGATATTGAAAAATCCGCAGATTTTGATTCTGGATGAAGCGACCTCTGCCCTGGATACTGAAAGTGAAAAAATTGTTCAGGCAGCCTTGGACCGTTTGATGGAAGGAAGAACAGCCGTCGTCATTGCGCACCGGCTGAGTACCGTACGGGATGCAGACGACATTGTCGTTATCGACCATGGCCGGATTGTAGAAGAAGGAACGCATGATGAACTGTTGGCTAAAAAAGGATTGTATGCCAATTTGTATGCTGTTCAGTTTAAAGATAAAGCAGAAGGATACGCGGAATGAAAACAAACTTAAAAGCACATCCTATGTATTGGCTGTACAATATGCTCTTGCTCGTCTATTGGGCTATTTTGATTCCACAGCTTATTTACCGCTTGATTCGCGAAGAAGGGTTTTATCAGCGGATTAAACAAAGCATAGGATTTTTGCCGGAGGATTTAAAAGAAAAAATATCGAATCGCCACGCTATTTGGGTGCATGCCGCATCGGTTGGCGAAATCGTAGCGGCAAGCCCTATTGTGCGTGAAATGCGCAAGACATACCCCAATGAAGTCATTATCGTGTCCGTCGTTACGGCAACGGGATTTCGTATGGCTCATCAAATCATCAAAGGGGCAGACGGGATTTTGTATTTCCCGTTGGACTTACCGTATTTGACCAACCGTATTTTGACAATTGTCAAGCCGCAGGCCATCGTATTGGTAGAAACGGAAATCTGGCCGAATTTTTTGCGTATTGCCGCAGATAAACATATTCCGGTCATGATGATGAACGGCCGCATCAGCCAGCGCAGTGCCGTGCGGTACCGCCTGATTACGTTTTTTACACGCAAAGTACTTTCGACGATCCGCATGTTCTGCATGCAGAGCCGTATTGACGCCCAGTATATTATTGATATTGGCGCCGATCCCAACAAAGTAATCGTTACGGGCAATACCAAGTACGATCAGACCTACGGCATCGTGACGGAAGACGAAAAGAAGCGCTTTCTTCGCGAATTGGGGTTTGCCGAAGGCACGTATCCGATTATGATTGCCGGCAGTACGCATAAAGGGGAAAATGGTGCTGTGTATAACGCATTCAGCAAAGTTCGCCAGCGTTTTCCGGAGGCAAAATTAATCATTGCGCCGCGTTATATTTATCAGGCAGACCTCATTCGTGATGAAGGGCTCAAGCACGACATCACGATGGTCAAGCGCAGTGATATGAAAGCAGGCAAACAAGTAAGCGCGTCCTATGACGGCGTCATTCTCGATACGATTGGCGAATTGGGGCGTGTGTACAGCCTGGGTGATTTGATTTTTGTCGGCGGCAGTTTGGCCCACATTGGCGGGCACAATATTTTGGAACCGGCAGCGCACGGCAAACCGATTATTGTCGGCCCCAATATGTTTAACTTTGTAGAAATTTTCGATTTGCTGAGCAGCCGGGGAGCCTGCATTATGGTCAAAAATGAAGAAGAATTTGTGGAAACCTGTCTTGACTTGTTGATACATAAGGACAAGGCGGAAGCAATGAAACGGCACTGCTTGGAAATCGTAAAAGAAAATCAAGGGGCTACTAAAAAGAACTTGGATGAACTGCAGCAACTGCTGCAGGGCAACCTGTAGAATGGAAGTGGAGATGATTCCATGTCGCTGCGTACAAAATTAGCAGCCTATTTCTTGTATTTGATGCAGGACATGCCGCATCACGGCATAGATATTCCCATATTAAAAGTGTTGGAATGGGCTTCCATGGCTTATAAAAAAGGCGTAACCATCACGTATAATTCGTATCGGAAGAACCCGCAGAAACAAGTTAAATTACCGGCAAAAGTCATTAGTCTGGGAAATATCACTGTCGGCGGTACGGGGAAAACGCCTACGGCTTGTCTGCTGGCCCGGTATTTACAGCAAAAGGGGTTCCGCACGGCACTGCTCAATAGAGGATACCGATCGGAGACAGAAGGCAAAGCGGCCATTATGTCCGACGGAGAACATATCCTTTTGACTGCAGCAGCCGGCGGCGATGAAGCGTGCTTAATGGCGCGGAGCCTGCCGGGAATTCCTGTGCTGGTAGGACGCAATAGAGGCAGCAGCGGTCAGCTGGCGGTGGACATGTTTCATTCGCAGGTGCTTCTGCTGGATGATGGATTTCAACACTGGAAGCTGTACCGCGATTTGGACATCGTTTTGATTGACGGGACCAATCCGTTTGGCAATGGCTATGTACTGCCCCGAGGCATTTTGCGCGAGCCGCTGGAACAACTGCGCCGCGCAGGCCTTATTATTATTACTAAGGCAGATTTAGCGACAAAACAGCAGCTGGAATCTATCTATGCGGTACTGCATACATACCATCCGCATGTACCCGTGGCAGAAGCTGTTCATCGGCCGAAATGGTGCATTTCATTTGCTGATTGGAATAGTTTCCAAAAGCGCGCAGATTGTGCCTGCCTTGCAGGAGACCAGCCTGTCATTGCCGTGTCGGCCTTGGGAAATCCCGCGTCTTTTGAAGCGACGATTCAGGCGTTTGGCTATACGATTGCTGATACAATGCGGTATGATGACCATCACCAATACAGCCGGGACGATTTGGCAGCTATGGCAAAAAAAGCGCAGGAACAGGGAGCTGTTTTAGTTACTACAGAAAAAGATGCTGTGAAAATGGATGCAGGATATATTACGGCTCATGATATACCGTTGTATGTGCTGGGAATTGAAATAGAAATTATTAAAGGAAATACAGACGTAGAAAACGTTTTAGCTCAAGTAATAGGAGGATAGATAGAGTATGAATTTTGTATGCATTATTCCGTCACGATATGCTTCAACACGGCTGCCGGGAAAACCGTTATGTGATATTGCCGGCAAACCTATGGTGCAGCGTGTATATGAACAAGCTGCTAAAGCCGCTAAATTATCAGAGGTCGTAGTAGCTGTCGATAATCCCAAAGTATATGACACGGTCGTTACGTTTGGCGGCCATGCTGTCATGACACGGGAAGATCACGCCAATGGTACGGACCGGTTGGCAGAGGCCGTAGAACACTTTCCGGACGCTGATGTCATCGTCAATGTACAAGGCGATGAACCCCTCATTGCGCCGGATGTCATTGATGCCTTGTGCCAGGCCTTTGAAGACGACCCGCAGCTGACGATGGCGACTGTTGCCACGCCGCTTGCCAAAGAAGAATATGACGATCCGAGCGCAGTCAAAGTCGTACTGAATCTTCATGGTGAGGCTATGTATTTTTCACGCTCTTTGATTCCATATCCGCGGAATGCATTTGACGGTGTCATGCAGCCGTATAAACACATTGGCATTTATGCATACCGCCGTGATTTTTTGCTGCAGTATGCCCATATGGAACAAACGCCGGCTGAAAAAGTAGAATCACTGGAACAGTTGCGAGTTCTGGAAAATGGATATAAGATAAAAGTAATCACTACAAACCACCAGTTTATTGGTATTGATACACCGGAAGATTTGATACATATCCGGAACTATTTTGCTGATAAAGGAGAACTATAATGGAACACGTAAAATCCGTTGCGATTGGCAAGACAACAGTTGGCGGCGACGGCAAGCTGTTTGTCATGGCAGGCCCTTGTGTTATTGAAGATCCGGACCGTATTTTGAAAATCGGCCAGGAAATGAAGCGCATTTGTGAAAAATTAGGCGTAACCTATATTTTTAAGGCATCGTATGATAAAGCCAACCGTTCTTCGTATAAGTCATTCCGCGGTCCGGGACTTGTAGAAGGATTAAAAATATTGAAAGATATAAAGAAAGAACTGCAAGTACCGATTATTAGCGATGTCCATTCGATTGAACAAATTGAACCGGCAGCAGAAGTACTGGATGTACTGCAGATTCCGGCATTTCTCTGCCGTCAAACAGATCTTTTGGAAGCGGCTGCCAAAACCGGCAAATGTGTCAGCGTCAAAAAAGGACAGTTCATGGCACCGTCCGACATGAAAAACGTATTGGAAAAAATGTCGCATCTTGGCAATGAAAACCTGATATTGACAGAACGGGGATTCAGCCTGGGCTATCATAACTTGGTTGTCGATATGCGCAGTTTCCCGATTATGCGCAGCTTTGGCTATCCGGTTGTATTTGATGCTACGCACAGCGTACAGCTGCCCGGCGGCGCCGGTACGTCCTCATCCGGCCAACGGCAGTATATAGGCAATTTGGCACGGGCTGCAGCCGGTGCCGGCATAGACGGCGTGTTTATGGAAGTGCATGACAATCCGGCTGAAGCCTTGTGCGACGGTCCGAATATGCTCTATTTGTCGCAGGTTGAAAATGTGCTGCGGGATATGATTGCTATCAATGAAATTACGCAGAAAAGCGTCAGCACAGCAAAAGCATGAGATAGAGGTGAATGGAATGGATATATTAGCAGAAGCAAGAGATGTGCTTCATCAAGAAGCACAAGGCATTGAAAAATTGATTCCTACACTCAATCAGAATTTTATCAATGCAGTTAATTTAATTATGGAATCCAAAGGCCGTGTCATTGTTACCGGCATGGGAAAATCCGGCCATATTGCACGCAAGGTTTCGGCTACCCTTTCCAGTACGGGGACGCCGTCTATTTTCCTTCATCCTGCAGAAGGCATTCACGGTGATCTGGGCATGGTTACCAGCGAAGATATTGTACTCGCTTTTTCAAACAGCGGGGAAACCATGGAAATCCTCAATATACTGCCGTCTTTGAAGCGTATTGGCGCGAAATTGATTGCTGTCGTAGGCAATCATAATTCTACGTTGGCTAAAAATTCAGATGTCATTTTGGATGCGTCTGTAGAAAAAGAAGCGTGCCCCTTGGGATTGGCACCTACGACGAGTACGACTGTGGCCTTGGCATTGGGTGATGCTCTGGCTGTTGTCCTGCTTTCTGCGCATCATTTTACTAAGAACCAATTTGCCATTTTCCATCCAGGCGGTGCGTTGGGCCGCAAATTGCTGCTTACCGTAGAAAATGTCATGCATAAAGGCGAAGATAATCCGGTCATTTCTGAAGACAGCACGGTACAAGATGCCTTGTTTATGATGACAGAAAAAGGATTGGGCGCAGTATCCGTCGTAGATGAAGAAGATAAGCTGATTGGCTTGGTTACAGACGGCGATGTGCGCCGGGGTTTGGAAACAGGTTCTAATTTCCTGCAGTGGCCAGTAGAAGCCATGATGACGAAAAATCCGCGCCTTATTTCCAGCGATAAATTGGCTGCTGAAGCACTTCACATTATGGAAAAAAATCAGCCGCGCCCGATTACGGTACTGCCGGTTGTCGATAAAGACAACCATGCTGTCGGCATGATTCATTTGACGGATTTACTTCGCCAGGGTGTAGTGTAATGGATGTCAAAACAATTAAACTGATTGCCTTTGATGTCGACGGCGTATTGACGGACGGTACCATTTATTATGGACCTCAGGGAGATGCCATGAAAGGATTTTCAGCCCGCGACGGCATGGGAATTTCGTTGGCACGGGCTGCAGGCATCAAAACGGCAGTGATTACGGGCCGGCGTTCTCCCATGGTGGAAAAAAGAGCGGCAGACCTGCACATTGACTATATCATGCAGGATGTATCCAAAAAATGGCAGACCTTGGAAAGCATTTGTGAAGATATGGGCATTACTGTGCAGGAAGCCGCATATATGGGTGACGATTTGAATGATGTGGAAGTCATTTCCCGGATAGGGTTTGGCGCGGCGCCGGCTGATGCCTGCCAGGAAGCCCAAGAAGCGGCACAGTTTGTGTCCTCATGTCCTGGCGGTCATGGCGCGCTGCGGCAATGGATTGAACAGATTCTAAAAAGACAAAATCAATGGCATACTGTTCTCAGCCGGTATTTTGACGGCAAAACAGTAGTAAATCAATAGAAGAAAGGAGCGTCTGTATTGTGTTTAATGAGTGGCAGTATCATGCTGCACGCGGAATAGGGAATGTGCTTTGCCATCTTTCTTATCCAACGATCATTTCATTGGGACGCAAACTAGGCCCCCTTGTTGGACGGATCTTGCAGAAACAACGCAAACGAGGCATTTTTCATGTCATGCGCGGCATGAAATGCAGCGAAGCGGAAGCAAACCAAATTATTGATGAATTATTTCGTAATTTAGGGCAGTCCCTGATGGAAATTCTGTATACGCCCCGGCTGAATAAGGACAATATAGCAGAGTATGTTACGCTGGAGCATGCAGAACGGCTGGATGCCGCGCTGAAAGAAAATAAAGGGGTTATCGTACTGACTGGTCATATTGGAAACTGGGAATGGATGGGCGCATCGTTGGCCTTATATGGATATCCGACGACGACGATTGTAAAAAAACAGCCTAATGATCAGGTGACACGCCTTTTGAATGAAAACAGGGAAATGATGGGTCTGGAAGTGTTTGCCCGCGGCGGCAATGAAATGATAATTGCGGCAAGAGCATTAAAGCGCAAAAAAATTCTCGGCTTTTTAGCAGACCAGGACGGCGGATTCTATGGGGTACCCCAGCCTTTTTTGGGAAAAATGTCATCGACGCCTAAGGGACCGGCCATGTTTGCGCGGAAATTCCGTTCGCCTATTTTGCCGATTTTTGCGGTTCATGATGAAAACCATCGCCATCACGTAGTGATTGGCGAAGTGATGTATTATGAAGATACGGGAAATAAAGAAGAGGATATTGCCCGTCTGACCCGGAAAATGGCCGTTTTGACAGAAAACTTTATCAAAGAGCATCCTACGGAATGGCTGTGGTTCCAGCATCGCTGGAGTACGGAACCGGAAGATATTGTAGCATTGCATCAGAAAGCGGAGGCAGGGCATCATGATGATAGAACGAATCAAGAAAAATAAACTGACTATCATTGGCTTCATGGTTGTGATTGGCTTTGCTGCTTTATTGTATACATTTATGCATCCGGACACAACGCCGGATACCCCTGTCAATACGGATAAACTGGTTGAATTCAACGGGACAGAGCTGGAAGAATCTAAAGACGGCAAACCGGTATGGAAATTGACGGCAGATAAGATTATGGTAGATCCTGACACAGAAACCATGTATTTTACCAATCCGAAAGCTGTTTTGTATGACGTAAACGGAACTGAATTGACGATTACATCGGACCAGGGAATTGTAGACAAGAAAAAACGGACGATTGAAATCAAGCCGCCGGTAAAAGGCACGACGAATTTATCGGATACGTTGCAGACAGACGGGAGTGTGTATTATAATATGGATACGCATATGATACGCGGTGGTAAAGTAGAAATCCATCGTCATGACAGTACGACACTTCACGCTGATGCGTTTGAAACCAATACAAGCTTGGATAAAGTAACGCTTACAGGACATGCGCAGGTAACCAAGGGAGAAGAATGATGATGCAGTATATACGAAACAAGATACTTACAGCGGCCTTGGCCGGGTTTATGCTTGTTCCCTCATTGGGAATAGGAGCAGAAGATGCACATACCAGTTCTGTTTCCGTCACGGCAGATACCTTAGTCTATGATGGCAAAATACAGGTTGCAACGGCAACGGGAAATGTCGTCATTGTGCGAGATCAGGCTACGATGACCGGCAATAAAGCGTCCTATAATTTGAAGACAGCAGAAGCGGATATGGAAGGCAATGTGGCAGTACAGCAGCCGGATATGCAGCTGAATGCGGATAAAATTCATTCGACGAACCGCAATTATATTGTGGCATCTGGTTCTGTCCGCGGCGTATATAATGACAAAAAAGTAAATGGAGATCAAATCGAATATTACTTGGACAAAGACTACGGTGTCGTAACGGGGAACGGCTATTTGGAAGCCCAGGGTTCTCAGATGTGGGCCGACCATATCGATGCCTGGTTTAAAGAAATACGGGCTGTCGGACAGGGAAATGTTCATATTGAATCGCCGACTGATAATTTGACAGCCTATGCGGCACAGGCCGTGTATACCCAAACACCGAATGTGAATGATGGCGTCATTCACTTAACCGGAGATGTACACGCAGAACAGAAAGGCAATACATTGAATGGCGACAATGTTGTCATCCGCCTGGCAGACAATTCTGTACAGACTATGACGCGTTCTACTGTCGTTATTCTGCCGGATAATAACTAAAAAGGAGAAACGAATGCTGATTCAGACCCATGACCTCGTAAAACGATATAAAGAAAAACGTGCTGTTGCTGGCGTCAGCATCAGTGTCTCTCAAGGTGAAGTAGTAGGCTTGCTGGGACCGAACGGTGCCGGCAAGACGACTACATTTTATATGATTGTCGGGATTGAACATCCTACAGAAGGAAAAATTACGATTGATGACCAGGATATCACAGGCTTGCCGATTCATAAACGGGCTGCATACGGCATTGGATATTTGCCGCAGGAAGCGTCTATTTTCCGTAAGCTTACCGTAGAAGAAAATTTACTGGCTATGCTGGAAACGACAAAATTCAGTAAAAAAGAACAGTACCAAAAAGCGGAAGCGCTGATGGAAGAGTTTTCCATTACCCATCTGCGGGACCGGCTGGGAATACAGCTTTCCGGCGGTGAACGGCGCCGCGTAGAAATTGCCAGATGCCTAGTGATGGATCCGGCATTTATTTTGCTGGATGAACCCTTTGCCGGCATTGATCCGCTGGCAGTTAATGAAATTCAGGGGATTATTGGTCATTTAAAAAATCGCGGCATGGGCGTGCTGATTACAGACCACAATGTACGTGAAACGTTGAGTATTGTAGATAAAGCCTATATTTTGAGCGAAGGGCGCATTTTATTGGAAGGCAGTCCGGAAAAAATTGCCAGTGACCCTGTCGCCAAGAAATTCTACTTGGGTGAAGACTTTAGAATGTAACAGGCAGGGAGACAGGAATGCGAATATTAGATAGATATATACTAAAAGAATTTATAGGCCCTTTTTTATTTGGCGTTTGCGCGTTTACGGCTGTTTTTATTGGGACAGGCACATTGTTTCGCATCGCTGAGCTGATTAACCAATACGGAGCCTCTGCGTGGGCTGCTTTTCGTATTTTTATATTGGCGATACCCTCTATTATCGTCGTTACTTTTCCCATGTCTGTATTGCTGGGTTCTTTGATGGCCTTTGGCAGATTGTCCAGTTCCAGTGAAATGATTGTTATGCGTGCAGGCGGACAGAATTTCATACGGCTGGCTATGCCTATTTTTGTCGCAGCGGCTCTTATTTCGCTGGGAACGACGGCGTTTAATGAATATGTTGTGCCGAAAGCGAATAATGCATACAACACGATTATCAACGAAGAAGTAAAGCATAATGCAGCTCCGGCTTCGCAGGACCATATTATTATCAAAAATATTAAAGGGTCTGATATTTCCAGTTTGATGTATGCGCGGCAATACGATGCCAATGCGAAGGAACTGAAAGAAATTACCGTGCAGGAATTTGAAAACGACGTGCTTATGCGTGTCGAAAAAGCTGACCGTGCAAATTGGAACGGTGCTAAATGGGTCATGCATGAAGGAATGATTTATGATGTGTCCGGTGACGAGGGGGTTAAACGGACCATGAAGTTCCAAAATCAGGCCTTGCCCATATCGCAAAAGCCAAACAAGATTGCTTCTTCTCAGAAAAAGCCGGATGAATTGACGATTCGTGAGCTGCAGGAACAAATTAAGCTTCTCGATGACAATTCAGTCAATACCAATAAGCTGCGCGTGGCTATGTACAATCGCTTTGCATTGCCGCTTGCCAGCTTGGTATGCGCGATTGTAGGCGCACCGCTGGGGATGCAGAAACAGCGCGGCAGTTCTTCTATTGGTTTTGGCATTAGTGTCGTTGTTATTTTTATTTATTATTCGATTATGACGTTAGGCAATGCGCTGGGAAACGGCGGCCGCATTCCTGCCTATTTGGCGGCGTTTTTGCCGGATATTATTTGCGGCATTACCGGTATCATTTTGGTATATCGCAAATCAAAATAAAGAAGTTAGCAGCGTGTTTTGCATGACGTGCGCTGCTAGTTTTTTTTTACTCAAATTTTTCATATGGCGAAATTAGAGAATGACAGAATGCATATAATGTTATATCATTATAGTAATAAGGAGGTGCATTATGGAATACGGATGGGTTATGCTGTTTATCTTAGCCGTCATGGGCGGTATTATCGCGTATTTGGGAGATAAAATCGGCTCCCGCGTAGGCAAACGCAAAATCGTATTGTTTGGACTGCGTCCTAAATATACGTCGATATTAATCACGATTTTAACAGGAATCAGCATCGCTGTCGTTACGCTCGGCGTCATGTTCGTATTATCACAAAATGTACGCATTGCCTTATTTGGAATGCATCAGCTGCAGATGCAAAAAGCAGAATTGGAAGCGCAGCGGGAAAAATTGAGCAGACAGGCAGAAGCATTAGGTCAGGAATTGGCAGATAAAAACAGTTTGATTGCGTCTAATGAAGAATTGCTGAAGCAGCAGCAGGCACAGTTAGACGGTAAAAATGAAGAAATCCGTATGACGCAGCTGGACTTACAGCAGGCACAGCAGGCACGGGATGACAAAACGAGACAGTTGTCTATCATTCAAGTTGCGATGGATGAAGCGAAAACAGACAAAGAAAATGCAGAAGCTGCCAGAGATGCTGCCGTTTCTGACAAAGAAAAAGCGCAGAGTGATTTGGCTATGCTGGAAGAAACGAAAAAAAGCATGATGGCGACTATTCAGACGTTAGATCAGCGGATTCGGCTGCTCAATCAAACCATGACGAATATTCGCGAAGGCATCGTTGTATTTCGGGCAGGCGAAGTATTGTCCAGCGTGGTGTTAAACGGCGGTATGAGTGAAGCGGCAACACGGCAGGAAGTCAGCCAGGCTATGAGCCAGACCAATACGATGATTTGCCGCCGCTTGGGCATACAGGATGAAAATACAATTCTTGTTTATATTGCACCGGATGAATTTGAAGCGGTTATACATGATTTGCAGCAGTCCGGCAACAAGAAAAAATTGCTGCGCGTCATTGCTGCCGGCAATATTGTCTTGGGTGAACCTACGCTGGTACATATAGAAATGTATGACAACCAGCTGGTATACCACCGCGGCGAAACAGTCTATGAAGCCAAGCTGCCAGCCAAAGAAGTTAGCGGCAATGCGGAACTGCTGGTTCTGCGTTTCCTGCACAAGGTAAACCAGAAGGCACAGCTGAAAGGCATGTTGCCAGATCCATTGACGGGCAATGTCGGTGCCGTTACGGTAACAGAAATGTTTGACGCGATTTCCAAAATCAAATCGTACAATGGCAGCAATGTAGTGCTGCGGGCTGTGACCATGCATGATACCTATACTGCAGGGCCGCTGGGCGTAGATATTATAGTAGAACCAGCCAATGAATAGGAGAGAAATGATGATTGCAGCAATTGATCCAGGATCGGAAAAGACAGGAATGGCTATCCTGAACGAAGACGGTACATTAGCAGAAAAGAAAATTGTTCCGACATCTATGCTATTGCCTTATTTGCAGCAGGCGTATGAGACATATTTATTTCACCATATTGTCATGGGAAACGGCACGAATCATAAACACCTGCAGCCCTGCGTAGAAGCTTGGATACAGGACAAAAAGAGACCTGTTACGTTTTCATTAATTGATGAAAAATATACAACCGTTGAGGGAAGAAAATTGTATTTTAAATATACGCCTAGAAAAGGCTGGCGGCGGTTTATTCCGCTGGCACTGCAGTATCCGCCGGAACCGGTAGATGATTTTGTAGCCTGGATTATCGGGCTCCGCTATATAAAGGCAAAAGGAGGGGCGACATGGTAACATATGGAGCGCGTGTGCTGGGCTTGGCTTTTGGCGCATTGATTTATACACTGGGATTGGATGTATTTTTAGTACCCAATCACGTTATTGACGGCGGTGTTGTCGGCCTGGCGTTGATGGCGGCTCAGCTTACGGGTATCAGCTTTAGTGTGTTTATTGTGCTGCTGAACATTCCGTTTTTTATTTTGGGCTATAAAAAAATTGGGACAGCCTTCACGCTGTTATCGCTGTTTTCCGTTGTTTGCTTATCCGGATGGAGCAATTTCATTCATTATGCCCCGGTGACGTCCGATCCTTTTTTATCCACTATTTACGGCGGCATTATTATCGGTTTAGGCGTTGGCCTTATCATACGCTGGGGCGGCTCATTGGACGGTACGGAAATATTGGCTATCATTGCCGATAAAAAAACGCCCTTTTCTGTCGGCGAAATCATCATGTTTTTTAATCTGTTTATTTTAGGCAGCTCCGGATTTGTCTTTAGCTGGGACAGCGCTATGTATTCCTTGGTTGCTTATTTTATTGCTTACAAAATGATTGACATCGTAACGAATGGGCTGGACGAAATGAAAGGCCTGTTGATTGTTACGGCTCATCATGAAGACGTTTCCCACTGCATTATCCATGATATGGGGCGTGCTGTTACGCTGCTGAACGGTGAAGGAGCGTATAAACGGGAAAAAACGATGGTGTTGTACTGCGTAGTATCACGACTGGAAGTGACAAAAGTCAAAGAAGCTGTGCGGCGTGTAGACCCACATTCCTTTATTTCCATTTTTGATATTAACGAAGCCCACGGCGGCTTGTTTAAACGCCGATCGCATCATTAAAGTAGAGCATTATACCGATATAATATAGCACGTCTTTCATGTATTGCTTTTCGCTATCACGGAACAGCAGTATTTATATACTAACGATTGACATACTCGGTATATTTGCTATTATATAAACTGATGTTGTTTTAAATCAGAAAGTAATTTGAGACGCTTTGCGGCGTCTTTAGGAGGGTATACAATGGCTCAGTTAAATTTTAATATTGAAGATGTGTGCGGCACCTTGTCGGAGAACAAGGACGGCTGGCGCAAAGAGTTAACGTACATTAGCTGGAATAATCGCGCACCCAAATTTGATTTGCGTTCCTGGGATCCTGATTATCAGGCTATGACAAAGGGAATTACGCTGACTAAAGAAGAATTGGAAAAATTACGCGATGTATTAAACGAAATGGATTTTGATAAGTACTAAGGAGTGTGAAGTATGCGTTCAACAGCTCAATGAGATGAAGTGATTGAATGCGTACTTCTTTTCTTTTACTTGCAAAACTTTACGAAACATTATATAATCTCTAGTTGTATGTACTATTAGTACTTGGTCATAATTATTAAAGGTGATGGAATGGTCCGTATAGCGAGAGACAAGAGACATGCCTTGCTGAAAAAGCGAATAGAAGAAAACCCATTTATCAATGACGAAGAATTGGCTGAAGAATTTTCCGTCAGCGTTGCTACTATCCGTTTGGACCGTATGGCGCTGGGAATTCCGGAAATGCGCATTCGCATCAAACAAAAAGCAGAAGCAGCCCAGCCGAAACAGAAAAATGCTGGCTTTGTCGGCGAATTGGTAGATTGTACAGTGGGCCGCAGTGCTATTTCCATGATGACAGCAACGGCAGATATGGTAGATGAAGCTCATATTGTGCGCTCGCAGTGTTTGTATGCCCAGGCAACCTCACTTGCCAGGGTCGTGCTGAACCTGCCTGTATGTATTACAGTAGTAGCCAATATTAAATATAAACAGCCTGTTACGGTAGGTGACAAGCTGATAGCAGTGGCAGAAGTAATTCGCCGCCGCGACCAAAAATACTATGTATGGGTGAAAATACGAAAGAATGCGAAGGAAGTATTTCGCACGAAGTTTATTATAGAATCTTTAGAATAATGGAGCGTAACGTAAGTATGAAAATAGCGGTAGATGCTATGGGCGGCGATTATGCACCAGAAGAAATCGTACTGGGTGCGATTGAAGCTATCAAAGCATATAGCTTTGATGTCGTCTTAGTAGGTGATAGGGAAAAAATAGAAGAAGTACTGGCTAAGTATGGGGAAAAAGAAAGTGAACGCTTGTCGATTGTCCATGCCAGCCAAGTCATTGACATGGGTGAACATCCCGCGCAGGCCTTTCGTAAGAAAAAAGACGCGTCCATTGTGGTAGCAACAAGACTCGTCAAAGAAGGAACCTGTGACGCTGTAGTGGCAGCTGGCAGCACGGGAGCAGCTGTTACGGCGGCATTACTGGGATTAGGCCGTATTAAAGGGATTGAACGTCCCTGCATTGCGACACCGATTCCGTCTAAAAAGGGAATTACCGTACTGCTCGATTCCGGGGCAAACTCAAACAGTAAGCCAAAGCATTTAGTAGAAGGCGCTATCATGGGATATCATTATGCAAAGGCGATTCTTGGCATAGCCAAACCGACGGTAGGCCTTTTGAATATAGGGGAAGAAGCCTCGAAGGGCAATGAATTGTCGCAGGCTACGTATCCGATGCTGGAAAAGCTGAAAACGATTTCCTTTTACGGCAACGTGGAAGGCAGGGATATTCCTAAAGGAACGGTAGATGTTGTAGTGTGTGACGGATTTGTTGGCAACGTTATTTTGAAGTTTGGTGAAGGCATGGCTATGTTTATCATCCGTTTGGTACGGGAAACGATTAAACACAGCGGCTTTATTGCTAAATTAGGCGCGTTGGCAGTATATCCGGCATTGAAATCACTGAAAAAACGTCTTGATTTTACTGAATATGGCGGAGCTCCTTTATTAGGCGTTAACGGCAGTTTTATTATCTGCCACGGCAGCTCAAAAGCGAAAGCCATTAAGAACGCCATTCGTGTTGCCGGCGAACTCGTACAGCAAGATGTAGTAGGTCATATTCGCAAAAGTATTGAGGAAGAAGAGGTAGAACAATATGGTAATGAAGGCTAACTCGGCTGGTGTACTGGGAACTGGCCATTATGCGCCGGAAAAGATTGTTACAAACGCAGATTTGGAAAAAATGGTAGATACGTCTGACGAATGGATCCAAACGCGTACCGGCATTAAGCAGCGTCATTTTGCGTCAGAAGGCATGAATACTTCGGATATGTGCACGAAAGCAGCAGAACAGGCACTGGAAATGGCTCATACATCTCCGGAAGAACTGGACATGATTATTGTCTGCACGCTGACGCCGGATATGACGATTCCTTCGACAGCATGTATTGTTCAAAAAAATCTGGGCGCTAAAAACGCGGCTGTGTTTGATTTGTATGCAGCCTGCTCCGGGTTTGCCTATGGTTCTATTACGGCTTCCCAATATATTCAGAGCGGTATGTGCAAAAAGGTACTGGTTATCGGTGCTGAAATTTTAAGCCGCTTTATGGATTTTACAGATCGAAATACATGCGTTCTCTTCGGTGACGGCGCAGGAGCAGCTGTGTTTGGCGTTGTACCGGAAGGATACGGTATTTTAGGCGCAGATATGGGCGCAGACGGCAACGGCGGTAAATATTTGAATATTCCGTCCAGCGGTGTAGCCATTCTTCCTACGGATGAAGCAAGAAAAAAACATTTGACATATATTAAAATGGATGGCAAAGAAGTATATAAATTTGCTGTCAAAGTCATGGGACAGACAGCGGAAAAAGCATTGGAACGCGCAGGCCTTCAGCATGAAGACATTGATTTGCTCATTCCGCATCAAGCCAATATCCGCATTATTAAATCAGCAGCCAAACGATTGCACCTTCCTATGGAAAAGGTATTTGTCAATATTGATAAATATGCCAATACGTCAGGCGCATCCATTCCGATTGCTATGGATGAAGCGAACCGCAGCGGACGCATGAAGCGCGGCGATGTCGTTGTGCTGGCTGGATTTGGCGCCGGTCTTACATGGGCTGGTTTAGTTATGAAATGGTATTAATCAGTATGAACGATGAGGTGAATAAGATGATGAAAAAAGCATTTGTATTTCCTGGCCAGGGCGCGCAGAAAGTAGGCATGGTCAAAGATTTATACGAAGCGTATCCGATTGTGCGTGAGCTGTTTGAAGAAGCCGATGACGCCTTGGGTTTTTCGTTGACAAAGCTTTGTTTTGAAGGCCCTGATGAAGAATTAATGAAAACCTACAATACCCAGCCGGCAATCCTTACGGCCAGCACAGCATGCTGCCGGGTATTGGCGCAGGAAGGCTTGACGCCGGACATTGTGGCAGGCCACAGCCTGGGCGAATATTCCGCATTGGTAGCAGCCGGTGCGCTGACGTTTGCCGATGCCGTGCGGACAGTGCGCCTTCGCGGCCAGTTTATGCAGGAAGCCGTTCCTCTCGGCGAAGGAAGCATGGCAGCGATTTTGGGATTGGCAGAAGAAAAGATTAAAGAAATCTGCGCTTCTGTTTCTGCACAGGGCGGTGTAGTACAGGCAGTTAATTTTAACTGCCCGGGACAGATTGTTATTGCAGGCAGCACCAAAGCCGTAGAAACAGCAGCGGCAGAAATGAAAGCAGCAGGAGCAAGACGGGCTGTTATTCTTCATGTTAGTGCGCCTTTCCACAGCACATTGATGGAACCGGCAGCCAAACGCTTGGCAGATGTGCTGGATTCGATTTCTATTTCTGATGCCAAAATTCCGGTTGTAGCCAATGTCAACGGCCAGATTGAAACGGCTGCGGCAGACATCAAAGCTTCGCTGGTTAAACAGGCTGCCAGCCCGGTTCTTTGGATTGACTGCACCAAAACGATGCAGCAATTCGGCGCAGAAGCATTCGTAGAAGTAGGACCCGGCAAGACGCTCTGCGGATTTAACCGTAAAATTGACCGTGCTATTCACAGCGAAAATGTAGAAGATATTCCATCCTTACAGAAAACACTTGAATTTTTCCAGGGGGTTCGATAAAATGCTTTTAACAGGTAAAACTGCGATTGTTACCGGCGGTTCCCGCGGTATTGGCCGTGCCATTGCGCTGTGCCTTGCTGCAGAAGGCGCAAATGTCGCTGTGATTTATGCCGGCAATACGGCAGCGGCGGAAGAAACGCTGCAGGCGATTACGGATAAAGGCGGCAAAGCGCTTTCGATTCAATGCGATGTAGCCAATGAAGATGCCGTAACAGCCATGGTAAAACAAGTAAAAGAACAGTTTGGCAGCGTAGATATTTTAGTCAATAATGCAGGAATTACCCGCGACGGACTGCTGATGCGCATGAAAACGGCTGATTGGCAGGCTGTTTTGGATACCAACCTGACAGGAACCTTTTTCTGCACGAAAGCTGTTACCAAATGGATGATGAAGCAGCGCAGCGGCGCGATTGTCAATTTGACATCTGTTGTCGGTCTTACAGGCAATGCCGGTCAGGCAAATTATGCAGCTGCCAAATCGGGCATTATTGGATTTACCAAATCGGTGGCTAAAGAATTGGCATCCCGCGGCATTCGTGCCAATGCGGTAGCACCGGGATGCATTGATACAGACATGACAGCGGTCCTCAGTGATGCCGTCAAAGAAGAAATGCTGAAAACGATTCCGCTGGGCCGTGTCGCACAGCCGGAAGAAGTCGCAAAAGCTGTACTTTTCCTCGTGTCTGATTGTGCCAGCTATATTACCGGCCAAGTCCTCAACGTAGACGGCGGCATGGTAATGTAAATAGAAAGATACTCCATTGAAAGGGGGTGAATGGAACATGAGCGATAACGCTACATTTGAAAAAGTAAAGAGCATTGTTGTTGAACAGTTGGGTGTTGACGAAAAAGAAGTCAAAATGGATGCCGCTTATATTGATGATTTAGGCGCTGATTCCTTGGACATCGTTGAACTGATCATGGCTTTCGAAGAAGAATTCAATATCGAAATCCCTGACGATGTTGCTGAAAAAATCAAAACTGTTAAAGATACAGTTGATTACATCGAAAAGGAAAAAAAAGCGTAAGTATGCAATAAGAGCCGGAAGGGGAGGCCGTGCGGCATCCCCTGAAGGTGTCTTGAATGGAGGAAAACAGAGTGAAGCTGCCAGAATTGAAAATAGGTAAGCTCGTAGCAAAGGTGCCAATCGTCCAGGGCGGCATGGCCATCAGATTGTCCACAGCCCGGTTGGCCGCAGCAGTAGCCAATGAAGGCGGTATTGGCCTTATTGCGGCCTCTGGCATGCCCTTTGAAGAATTGAGATATGAAATCCGTTTGGCTAGAAAATTGGCGCCAACTGGAATAATAGGCATAAATGTAATGGTTGCAGCCCGCGAATTTAAAGGGATTGTAACTACTGCAATTGAAGAAGGAATCGATCTAGTCGTAGCAGGTGCAGGCTTTTCCCGTGACATGTTTGCCTGGGGAAAAGAAAGCGGTACGCCTATTGTGCCGATTGTATCTTCTGCTAAGCTAGCTAAAATATCCCAAACCCTGGGTGCTGCTGCCGTCGTAGTAGAAGGGGCAGAAGCAGGCGGGCATCTGGGAACCAATCGTTCAAGCCGGCTGATTGTGCCGGAAGTACGAAAGGCTGTTACTATTCCCGTCATTGGTGCCGGAGGGATACTGCATGGTGAAGACATTGCAGAAATGCTTCGTCTGGGTGCCGACGGCGTACAAATGGGAAGCCGTTTTGCTGCCAGTGTTGAATCAAACGGTGCTGATGAGCTCAAAAAAGTATATTTGAGAGCTAACAATCCGGAAGATTTCATTTTGGTTCACAGTCCGGTAGGACTGCCGGGCCAGGCAATCCGCACGCCTTTTTCCGAACGTATTTTGCTGGGAAAAGCGCCGGCTCCGGAACATTGTGACCACTGTCTGAAAAAATGCAGCCATAAGTACTGCATTATCCGGGCATTAACACGGGCACAGCAAGGCGATGTAGAAACAGGCTTAGTGTTCTCCGGCAGGAGAATGCAGGAAATTCATGATATTCTGCCGGTAAAAGACATATTTGCATATCTTAAACGTGAAATGGATGTAATCCCTGATTGATTCGTTCACGGATGATTTTTGATAATGAGGTGAAAACTTTGGAAAAACGTGTAGTGATTACAGGCGTAGGTGTCATTTCTCCTGTAGGTATCGGCAAAGAGGAATTTTGGAATGCCTTGCTCAGCGGTAAGAACGGAATCGGCCCTATCACCCACTTTGACGCGACTGAATATGCAGCGCGTATTGCCGGCGAAGTTAAGGATTTTAATCCGGCTGATTACGGCATTGATAAAAAGGAAGCCCGCCATATGGATCCGTCTACGCAGTATGCTGTAGCAGCGGCTAAATTGGCATTGGATGATTCCAAAATGAATTTAGATGATGAAGACCGCGACCGTATTGGTACGATAGTAGGTACAGGTATTGGCGGTATGGAAACTCTTCACAATTTGTACAAAGGATTGTTTTCTAAAGGACCGTCCCGCGTCAATCCCTTCGTCGTTCCTAAAATGATTGCCAACATGGCTTCCGGCCAGGTTTCTATTTTCTTTGGCTTAAAAGGCCATTGTGCCAGTGTAGTTACGGCTTGTGCAACCGGCACGAACTCTATCGGCGATGCGTACCGCATGATTCAGCGCGGCGAATTGGACGCAGCTGTTGCAGGCGGAACAGAAGCAGCCGTATCTCCCGGTGCTGTCGCAGGCTTTTCAGCCATGAAGGCATTGAGCACCAATAATGACGATCCGGCTCATGCATCCCGTCCTTTTGATAAAGACCGCAATGGTTTTGTTATGGGCGAAGGTGCCGGTATTGTCGTTTTGGAAGAACTGGAACATGCTAAAAAACGCGGCGCGCATATTTACTGCGAAATTGGCGGATATGGCAGCAATGCAGATGCATACCATATTACAGCTCCGGCTCCGGAAGGCATCCAGCAGGCAAAATGCATGCAGCTGGCTATTGCCGATGCCGGCCTTACACCGGATGACGTAGATTATGTCAATGCACACGGCACATCTACTCATTTAAATGATTTGAATGAATCGAAAGCCGTAGCCCGTGTATTCGGCGACCATGCCAAAGATGTTCTTATCAGTTCGACAAAATCGATGACAGGCCATCTTCTCGGTGCAGCTGGCGCTGTTGAAGCCATTGCTTGTGCGATGACGATTGAAACAGGCAACGTACATCCGACGATTAACTTGGAAGAACCGGAAGATGAACTGAAAGAATTGGGACTGAATTATGTACCGGGAAAAGCAGTCCATGCTGATGTCCGCGTAGCTATTTCCAACTCCTTTGGTTTTGGCGGACACAATGCAACGCTGCTTTTCAAAAAATACGCTGAATAATGACATACCATACTAGAAAAGACTGTGTGAATGAAGACGGATAGAAAAGAACAGTTAGAAAAATTCATTGACGTATTAGGACTTTCATCGTTTCATAATTTGCTTATTTTGGATCAGGCGTTGACACATTCATCGTATGCAAATGAAAATAAAGCGAATCATGGCTATTATAACGAACGCCTTGAATTTTTGGGAGACGCTATTCTGGACTTGGTCGTAGGGGAATATCTTTTTTTGCAGTATCCCCATATGCCCGAAGGTGAGCTGTCAAAAGCTCGTGCCAGTGTAGTCAGCGAAACCCCATTAGCTTCTGTCTGTGCCAAGTTCCATATGGGAGACTATATTCTCTTAGGGAAGGGAGAATTAGCTTCCGGCGGACGGACACGGCCCAGTATTTTGGCAGATGCCTTTGAAGCTGTTGTAGGAGCCATATATATTGATTCCTCCTATGAAGAAGCGCGCAAGTTTATTCTTCATCAGCTGAAAGGGTATTTATCTTTGGTTGCGACCGGTGAGTACGGCAAGGATTATAAAACCCTGTTTCAGGAATTTGTACAGCGCGACGGTGAGCAGAAGATTGAATACGTGTTATGCCGGGAAGAAGGGCCTGACCATAATAAGACATTTTATATGGAAGTCATCGTCAATAGCAAAGTCCTTGGGGAAGGCGCAGGCAAATCTAAGAAAGATGCAGAACAACATGCTGCTCATGAAGCATTACTGCGATTACATGCATTATAAAGAAGATGTGGCTGAGCCACATCTTCTTTTTTTATAGGAGATATTATGAAAACTTCAATTATTCCTATTTTTATTCCGCATATAGGGTGTCCGTACCGATGTATATTTTGCAATCAGTGGAAAATTACCGGACATCAGGGAGTACCGACTGGCGATATGGTTGCCAAAGCAATCGATGCGTATACTTCGTCAGCCAAGGAACCGCGCCATTGGGAAGTTGCTTTTTACGGCGGCAGTTTTACAGCTGTTGCGGCGGCTTTGCAGGAAGAATTGCTGCAGCCGGCCTATGATGCGCTGAAAAACGGCAAAATAGCGGCGATTCGTTGTTCGACCCGTCCTGATTGTATCACGCCGTCTATTTTAGATCGGTTGACTGCTTACGGCATGACGATTGTAGAATTAGGCGTGCAGTCGATGGATGACAAGGTGCTGCAAACAGCTAAACGCGGCCATACGGCGGCAGATGTTGTCCGGGCAACAGCATTGCTGCGCGCCAGAAAGTTTGTCGTCGGGCACCAGCTCATGCCGGGACTGCCCGGAGAAGATGCAGCGAGCCTGCAAAAAACGACAGCGGCGATTTGCCGATTAAAACCGGATATAGCTAGAATTTATCCCGTTGCGGTCATTGACAAAACAGAACTTGCCGATATGTACCGCAAGGGTACATACACGCCGCTTTCTATTTCTGAAGGGGTACAGCGGGGCGCATATATGAAACAGGCATTTGTCAAAGCTGGGATACACGTTATACGGACAGGACTGCAGGCAACGCGTGAGCTGGATGATGCGGCACAAGTACTGGGAGGAGCCTATACACCGGCTATGGGTGAACTCATCGATACCAAGCGGTATCAAAAGCAGTTATTTGCTTTGCTGGATACGCTACAGACGGCATCTGTACAAATTTTCTATCATAGAAAAGATACGTCTCGTGTCAGAGGGTATCACAACGTGACTGCCAAGCGGGCTCATCTCCGCTATCCCTTTGCAATAACATGGCAAGAAGATACTGCGCTGCACGTTGGCACTATTGCCGTTGCAGACGGGAAAAAGCAATATATTATTGATACCCATACAGAACGGATACAAGAACGATAAGAAAAGAGAAGCTGATATGCAGGAAGGTTTTGGCGGGCTAAGCCTTGTCTATGCCGTGTGACGGGCAGTGGCAAAGGCCCATGGCAGCATGCAAAATGAAATAGATAGCTATGCCTAATTTTCTTGATAGAAAGTACAATAATTCATAAAATTTCTCTTGCAGTTTTTGATAAATAGAGTAAACTATATGTATCATGAAAGGAGAGTTAAAAGGCATGCATATTTTAGATACCTTTTTAGTACATTACTTAAGTCATTTTGATAAATATTGTTTTACCGTTTCACTGCATGACAAGACATATACAATTGGTGAAGGCACACCCTTATTTCATATTACGATTCATAAAAATATTCCTAAGGCCGAATTGATGCGTTCTACGTCACTGGCATTGGGAGAAGCGTACATGCGGAAAGATATTACGATTGAAGGCGATTTATTTACCGCATTGGAATGTTTCTTATCACAGCAAAATCAGTTTTCGATGGATCGTTCCGCGCTGAAGCGGCTGTTGTTCCCGTCAGAATCTAAAAAAGCACAGCAAAAACAGGTTTCCTCGCATTATGACCTGGGCAATGATTTTTATGCTATGTGGCTTGACCCGACGATGAGTTATTCCTGTGCTTATTTTAAAGACGATAAAAATACATTGGAAGAAGCCCAGCATAACAAAGTCGATTATATTTTGGAAAAACTCCATTTGGAAAAAGGCATGACGCTGCTGGATATTGGCTGCGGCTGGGGATATTTGCTCATTGAAGCGGCACAGAAATACGGCATTACCGGATATGGCTGCACACTGAGCAAAGAACAGTGGAAAAAAGGCCAAGAACGAATTGAAACATTAGGCCTGCAGGATAAAGTACATATTGATTTGATTGATTATCGTGATTTGCTGGATAAAGACATTCAATTTGACCGTATTGTCAGTGTCGGCATGCTGGAACATGTAGGACGCTCCAATTATCCGCTGTACATGGAAGACGCCAGCAGACTGTTAAAAGACGGCGGCATGTTCCTGCTTCATTACATCAGCGGCCATGATGAAAAAGTAGAAAATCCGTGGATGCGCAAATATATCTTCCCAGGCGGCACCCTGCCGTCTTTGCGTGAAATCATCAATTTGGCATATGATGATGATTTCCAGGTTATCGATGTAGAAAGCCTGCGCCGTCATTATTACAAGACACTCATGTGCTGGTATCATAATTTTGAACAAGTACGTGACAAGGTATTGGATATGAAAGGCGAAGAATTTGTCCGCATGTGGGAACTGTACCTCGTAGGATGCGCCGTATCCTTCTTTATCGGTAATATTGATATTCATCAAGTACTGATGACTAAAGGTACTAAAAATGATTTGCCAATGACGCGGTGGTATTAATAGATAGAAAAGCACTTCATACGATGAGTTGCAAAATCGTATGAAGTGCTTTTTTGTGTCTAAGATACGAAGACGATATAGACAGCAAGCTCACGGAAATCCAACAGGGAAATATCGTATAGGCATACCTGTATTATTTGTATATGCGATATGTTTGCAAGAATGTATGCTGTTTAGGAATTTGTTATATATACAGGTATATGGTATGCTAATACTAACGTAAGGCAATATGGATGGAATCTGTGACAAGATCTATACCGGGTACGTTGCCGTGCGTTGTCTAATTTTATTTTATAGCATATCGCTTGGATCGAAAGACCGGGACGAATTCTTGTAAACGTACATGTTGCGCATTCCCCCGTGGAGTGTGCTTTTTTTTAGGAGTTAGTGTATGCGTATAGGTATTATCGGCGCCGGCAGAGTCGGCGCCTCTTTTATTTTGGCATTGCCGCAGCATGTCGTGGGGATTACCGGGTCTACGGCAAAAAGAACAAGAGAACAGGCCGTGTTATATGGCGTAACGCCGTATGTACAGGGAGCATCTTTGCTTGCAGATTGTGATGTCGTGCTGCTGCTTGTCCGTGATGATTTGCTGCAGCAGGTCAGTCAAGCGCTGGCAGGACAGTTGGCAGACTGCAGCAGGCAGTCATTGGCACGGCATACCGTTCTGCATGGCAGCGGCGCGGCCGATGTATCTGTGCTGCAGGCACTGGCTGACATAGGCATTCATACAGGAAGCATCCATCCTCTGCAAAGTTTTCCTGCGCCTTCCGCAGCGGCTCTCAGCGGCATTTATATGGCTGTCGATGGAGATGAAACGGCTCTGTCCTGTGCAAAAGAAATAGCGGCCATGCTTCACAGCAAGTCCTTTCATGTACCGGCTGCAGAACGCGTTCTCTATCATGGGGCAGCTTGTTTTTGCTCTAATTATGTCGTGGCAGCTGTCGCAGCAGCGCAGATGCTGATGAGCCGCTGGACAGATACGCCGGAAGATGCCGGAGAAGCACTGCGTCCGTTGTTTATGGGAACTGCAGCGAATATACAGTCCCAACCGCTGGCAGGAAAAGCCTTGACGGGCCCTATTTCCCGCGGTGATATAGGTACGGTGCAAAAACATATAGCCTGTATGCCCCAGCCCTTTCAGAATGCGTATAAAGCATTTGGCGTTCTGGCTGCGGATATAGCACTGGCTAACCAGACGATTACCAAGAAACAGCATCACGAATTGATGCAAATCCTTGCGATAGCAGAAGGAGAAACCAATGAACAAAAAAGTAACAACCTTGACCATTAAAGACATGAAACAGCAAAACATGCCTATTTCCATGATTACTGCATATGACTATGTCATGGCGCAGAATGTGGATGAAGCAGGGATTGACATGATTCTTGTTGGCGATTCCCTGGGAAATGTCGTTATGGGGTATTCTTCAACCCTGCCGGTTACGATGGAAGATATGATTCATCATACAGCCTGTGTAACCCGCGGTGCAAAACGGGCATTAGTTGTAGGAGACATGCCGTTTATGAGTTATCAGGAAAGCACGGAACAAGCCCTTCATAATGCAGGACGCCTGATGAAAGAAGGCGGCTGTGACGCTGTTAAATTGGAAGGCGGCGCGCGTGTTTGTGAAGCCGTGTATAAAATGACTGAAGCCGGTATTCCTGTCGTAGGGCATTTGGGCTTGACGCCGCAGTCGGTGCACCAATTTGGCGGTTTTAAAGTACAAGGAAAGAATCTAGAAAAAGCGCGCCAAATGATTCAAGATGCCAAAGCGTTGGAAGAAGCAGGGGCATTTGCCGTCGTATTGGAATGTGTACCGGCAGACCTTTCGGCAGAAATTACCAAGGCGCTTCATACGGCAGCTACGATTGGCATTGGCGCCGGCAACCAATGTGACGGACAAGTATTGGTCTGCACGGATTTGCTGGGCATGAGCGGCGGCTTTAGACCTAAGTTTGCCAAAACTTACGCCGATTTGCATGCAGACATTGTAGGAGCTGTTCAATCGTATATCCAAGATGTACAAAAACGTGATTTTCCGGCAAAAGAACACACTTTTTCGATCGATCCGGCCGTCATGAAAGCGCTTCATGAAAATAAATAATAAATAAAAATAAAAACGATACAGCTGCATGACTGTGTGATGCGGCTGTATCGTTTTTTTGTTTTTTTTGTAAACTGCCGTTTACATCGGCGTATATACTTTTTCTTTCTGTATGGTTAGTATGCAAGGCTGGTTCCCTGCACCCTCTGTTATTCATTCTTTTTCGTGCCGCCGAAAAAGAAATACATAAAGTAAAGGTGTATCCTTTTAATCCTCATATGATTTTTGTAAACGTGCCGTTTACATATGCTATATACTTTTTCTTTCTGTGCGACCAGAAAGAAAAAGTACCAAAAAGAAAGAAGTCGCCGCCCAAAACGGACTTAGCCTTACTGCGTTTGTCGATGACGGCGCGGCAAATTCGCTTCGCTCAGACGCCGCTTGTTCCCGTCATCGGCAAACTCCGTATCCGGTCTTCGACCGGTCGGCACGCTCGTAACGGGCGGTGTTGGCAGTCATTCAGGGCAGATTTCGCTTGGTTATTGGGAAAACATATTTGACAAGAAAAAACGGTAGCAAACATCGGCTCATCTGTAACAAGACCATAGATAGTATTACTTTATTATGCACAATAGCGAAAAAAAAGAAATATGCAGAAATATTGATAACACATATGAGTAATGTCTTGAATGTTAAATGGTTTTCCAACATACATGTATCCGTAATTGTTTGCGTTTGTTTTCAAGCCGCCCCGTTACGGGAATGACTGGTTGTGCGGCTTGCCGCACAATGAGAATGTATGACATTGCGTTAAAAATGGGCGTTTTGTTTGAGCGAAGCGAGTTTCGCCCATTTAGCAATGACAGACATTCTCAAAGGAATGGGAGTTTCGGGCGGCCGCCTTTTTCTTGATTCGTTCTTTTTCGGCGGTACGAAAAAGAATGAATAGATAAGGGTGCAGGGAGCCGTCCCGGCATTCTGGTCGCACAGAAAAAAGCAAATAATATTTGTAAACGGCAAGTTTACTAAAAAATGGGAAAAGGGAGATACCATTGCTCTGCATATTTCTTTTTCGGCAATACGAAAAAGAATGAATAGTTGAAGGTGCAGGGAGCCGTCCCTGCATACAAAAAATTAAATGAACGTTTCCGGTTCAGCCCGACGGGTAAATTGTTCTTCCAACTGTTTTTTGTGGAATATATACGTTTCATCATCATAGTAGCGGGCGTGGGCAGGACATGCTTTTACACAGGCGCAGCATTTGATGCAGAAATGCGTATAACTGTGGCAGTCCGGCGCAATGGCACCCATTGGACAGACTTGGACGCAGATGCCGCAGTTCGTGCAGGCATCATTGATTTTGGGAAATACCTTGGTAATTGTTTTGTGGCCGCCGTCTTTCTTTTGAGGAACCATATAGGGCCGATAGGGCACATTGCCTTTGACGGCAATCGGCGTGCGCCAACGGTTATTTTCTATGGCACTGGCCACAGCTTGGGCGAAGTGGCGTGTTTTACCCAAGTCTTGACTGTCCGGACGGCCTTTGGCCAAGATGCGTGAAAACGAATGCTCGCCAATAAACGCGGCGGCAGCGATGGTGTGCAGATGGCTTGCTTCCAGCATATCGCGCAGTTCAATCAGCGCATCGTCATAAGCACGGTTTCCATAAACGACAATAGGAATCGCCATGGCGTTATTTCCGATTGTCTGCTGGATGTATTTTCCCAAAAAATTAGGAACGCGGCCGGCATATACAGGTACGCCAAAAATGATGAGGGATGCCGGATCAAACTGCAGCGGTGCAGTCCGTTCGGCAGGAAGCGTGAAACTGCGGCTTTCCCAGGGAATACCCAAGGTCAGGGAAAGCTCCTTGGCGATGGTTTCACAAACTGTTTTTGTGGTGTGGGTAGGACTGAAATAGACAGCCGTAATATGGGTGCATGATGTCATAAAAAGAACCCCTTTCGTCGAATACAGAATATATCTATGATTAGTGTAACATATCCGGTTTCAGATGACACTACGTATATGGCTTGATTTATGAAAAATCCTCATCTATGCGGTACTTTTGGCATGACGAAGGCATGTATGCATAAGAAGAAAAGGCAATCCGATAAAATTGTCTGCCTTTCTTGCCAAAATATGATATAATAAAATGTAATGGTAACTATATCGTAATAGTTACCATATGTTACAATATATAGAGCAGACATAGCGTACAGATAACAATATAAGTGGAGGAATACATTACGTATGGCAAGAGTAAAAATTACGGAAACCGTACTGCGTGACGGACACCAATCCATAGCGGCAACGAGAATGCGTCTAAATCAAATGCTTCCGGTGCTGGAAGCCATGGATGAAATTGGTTATAATGCATTGGAATGCTGGGGCGGTGCGACTTTTGACACATGCATGCGGTTTTTGGATGAAGACCCGTGGGAACGGCTGCGGACTATCAAAAAACATGTCAAAAAAACACCGCTGCAGATGCTGTTTCGAGGACAGAATATTTTGGGATACCGGCATTATGCCGATGATGTAGTGTATGAATTTGTCAATCGTGCCGTAGACAACGGCATAGACATTATCCGCGTGTTTGATGCCCTCAATGACCCGCGGAATATGGAAGCAGCCATCAAAGCGGCGAAAGATACGAAATCGGTTCATATACAAGGTGCTATTGTATATACTATCAGTCCGATTCATACGATGGAATCGTTTACCAAAGTTGCCATGGAACTGCAGAGCATGGGTGTCGATTCCTTGTGCATCAAAGATATGTCCGGGCTGTTGGCCCCGTACGATGCGTATAATTTAGTGCGCATGCTGAAAAAGCATTTATCCATTCCGATTGAACTGCATACCCACTGCACCTGCGGTTTTGGGGAAATGACATATATGAAAGCCATTGAAGCAGGCGTCGATATTATTGATACGGCGTTGTCTCCTTTTGGCGAAGTAACGAGCCAGCCGGCAACAGAAACGATGGTCATGTCACTGCAAAACAGCATTTATGATACGGACATTGACGTAGAACGCCTTTGGCCGCTGACAGAACATTTTAAAAAAGTGCGGAAAGAATTGGCTGATGAATTTAATCTTACCATGCCAAGTCAGATTAATCCGGCAGTCCGCAAATATCAGATTCCCGGCGGCATGCTGACCAATCTGTATAATCAGCTGAAAGGGCAAGGCGCCGAAGACCGGTTTGATGAAGTGTTGGCAGAAATGCCGAATGTCCGCCGTGATTTAGGATATCCGCCGCTGGTTACGCCGACAAGCCAGATTACAGGCTCGGCTGCGGCACTGAACGTATTGTACGGCCGGTATAAAATTGTTACCAACGAAGTACGGGACATCGTCCGCGGCAAATATGGCCGCGTGCCTGGCAAAATCGACGAAGCATTCCGTAAAATGTGCATTGGCGATGAACCGGTTATCAATCACCGCCCGGCAGATGACCTGACACCGGAATTGGGCAAAGCCAAACAGGCATTAGCTGACGAAGGATTCCCTGATGCCAGTCCGGAAGACGTATTGGGCTATGCCATTTTCCCGGAAGTAGCCCTGCCGTTTTTTAAAAAACGAAAAGCTGCCCAGCAGGAAATAAAAGTAGATAAATAAGAATAACGTAAGAACAGCTCGGCATGCGTATGCGTGACGAGCTGTTCTTTTTGCTGTTGACAAAGGAGGCTCTTTTTTATATTTTTTCTCCTTCTAGAGAGGGGTCTCTACGTCTTTGTATGGCTTTGTAAACGTGCCGTTTACATTGACGTATATACTTTTTCTTTCTGTGCGACCAGAACGCCGGGATGGTTCCCGACACCCTCGCATGTTCATTCTTTTTCGTGCCGCCGAAAAAGAACGAACCAAGAAAAAGGCGGCCGCCCGAAACTCCCATTCCTTTGAGAATGCCTGTCATGGCTAAATGGGCGAAACTCGCTTCGCTCAAACAAACGCCCATTTTTAACGCCATGCCATTCATTCTCATTGTGCGGCAAACCGCCCAACCAGTCATTCCCGTAACGGGGCGGCTTGGAAGCAAATGCAAACACTTACAGATAGATGTATGCTGAAAAACTACCTTCCGTTATCCTTAAATTATTGGATAAAGATATCTTGAATAAATTGTAATACATATCTCATTTATTCTTTTTGGCTTTTTTTTCGTGATCTAGAATACAGGGAGTATTCCCTGCGTCCTCGTATGTTCATTCTTTTTCGTGCCGCCGAAAAAGAATGAACCAAGAAAAAGGCGGCCGCCCGAAACTCCCATTCCTTTGAGAATGTCCGTCATTGCTAAATGGGCGAAACTCGCTTCGCTCAAACAAAACGCCCATTTTTAACGCCATGCCATCCATTCTCATTGTGCGGCAAAGCCGCCCAACCAGTCATTCCCGTAACGGGGCGGCT
>SAMEA104315436__coassemble_771_pt1 | contig 48495 bp, 42 predicted proteins | sample SAMEA104315436__metabat2_low_PE_041 | metagenome-assembled genome bin SAMEA104315436 (sample SAMEA104315436) | gut metagenome | biome: Monkey gut; feature: monkey-associated habitat; material: faeces | place: China | collected 2013 | reverse complement strand
GATTGATTGTACCAAACTATCACTAACTGTTACAACTTTATTATATCAGGACATATCTTCGCAATTCCAAATTTTATAAAGCCTATTTCTCATCTTTCAGTTCTTAACACAAATGCTAATGATGAATGCTTGTCGGCATACATACTTCTTTAAATAAATTTCCAAAAGGAGTTATAGTAAACATACCCATTGAAACTACAACTTTTTCATATTCATTTGGATGCTGAGCCACTGCATTCAGTCCATATTGATATTCAGAGAATCTTTTATATACATCATAAATAGATTGATTTGTTAAGCTCATGCCGTGATCAATTTCAACTAGTCCTAGGCGTGCAAGGTTATTAATAGAAATCGCATTATTGGTGAAATTATCTTCTATTCGGCCAGGAATATAAATAATATCTGCAGTACCTAATCGAGTATACTGTGTGCCACCTTTAATATATAAGCGAAATTCTGCTAATGGCCCTGTTTGCGGAATGATTTTCAATAGTTTAGCGTCATTGGATGACATCTGCTTGATGATATCAACAAATGCATGATGCACTTTATCTTTTTCTTCTATGTTCAATTCTGCTGCTATCAACGTCGAAAACATTTCTCTGGCATCTTCTCGGTTAATATAGTATTTAGACGCTTCTAAAGCAGGACCTATGATGCTTATATCGGGTTCAGGATTGATTTTATCATCTGGTATCTCGGCAATCTTTTCATCGATGGCATCAGCATATTTTTGACAATTTTTTGCTACCAAGCTTTCCATTTTCGCATCCCAATGTCCAAAAGTAAGTTGCCAAATAAGTCCTAATGTATGCGAAGGTCCTTCTGCGCCTTTTGTCGCTAAAGTTGTTAATGCTGCTGTAATTACACTCGTAACTATCGGATCCAAAATTATCACTCCTATTTGTTAAACCATTCTTAACTAAAATGGCATACTTATTTCGGCCTATCTAATAATTCGATAAAGTCAGTAGATACTTAATGAAACACTTTTTTCAAAATTCCCTTTACCCCACTCAATTCTAATACAGCTTTAAATGCGGCTATCTTATGTACTGGTGTCTCTATTTTTTTGTAAATCTGACGGATATAGTAACGTTCTTTAGCAATCAATTTTCGGTCTTCTTCATTGACCCAAGTAGAGGCATAATGGTGAATCGCATAAGTAGTTTCATCTGCCAGAATCCATCCGGTCCAGTAATCTTTGGCCACAAAGCTTTCCATGGGCAGGATATGGATTCCCGAATGTAAAATTTGTTCTTTTCCGTTTGCTGTCAAGCCATGGTTTCGAGTCAAGAGTTCAGTAATTAACTGCACGTTCGTCATCATGTCCAAGCTGCCATCTGGATTCACAAAATGACGTTTTGAATATTCTTGTAATATTTCACTAAGAAACTCATTATGCGCCTCAGAACCTATAGTTCCTATAGAAACCATATGATTATTTTCAAAGCCCATAACTATTTTATCGTCCAATAATGAGTCAAACGATCGAACAAATTCTACGTCTGTATCTATGTAAATACCACCATGATTGTATAACACTTTGACTCTGGCATAATCACTGACAAAAGCCCATTTTTTCGCTTCATACGCCTCTCGACAATAGGCATTTTCATTGATATTAAAATTTGACTCATTCCATTCGCGGATTTCATAATCCGGGCAAAATCTGCGCCAAGAATCAATATAGGCTTGTACGACGTCCGGCTTCGGCTTACCACCAAACCAGCAATAGTGAATAATTTTAGGTATCATATTGTCTTTAATTCCCTTCAAGCTGCACTGTGCTTTTTTTACGTTCTCCCAATACTAAATAACCAAAAATCAAGAGTGTGTTGCAAAGGCTTCCTAGTAAAGGAATCGATTCAAAAAACGCATAAATACTATAAAATAAAACGGTAACAAAAATCATCCATTCTCGATGCTTCCATGCCGATTTTCCTACAAAATAAAAGATGATATTATAAATAATTAGAGAAAGAACGCCCGTATACATCAAAAGGTAAAGATAGCCATTATCCAACCCCAAATCCAAAGTAGACATGTCCGTGCCCAAAAGATGAATTCCGTAATAATTGACGATCATATTCCATGTAGATAATCTGCCGGAAAGAATGATATCCAAATCATACCAAGAGGTACCAAGGATACTATAATTGAGCGCAATATAGAGCATTGCCAGGGAAGCCGTCAAAAAGAAAAACTGCAACGGCCACAGTAATCTCCAAAATCCCTTTATTTTGGCCAGATAAGAGATGAAGAAAATACTAATTACATATCCTATAGTAGTGGCAGCAAAAGTACGGCTGCCAAAAACACGATATACAAATATGGCTAAAAGAAATTCAACTATTAGGTATTTTTTGCTGAAACAATCTCTTTGCCAAAGATTAAAACCTGTCATTATCGCAAAAAGAACCGCTGCGGCAGCGTTAGGATTACCGAACCCATACCGGTACACGGTGAAAGAAACTTCATTTTTAATAACGTCATGGAAGGACGCATCGGTAATGCCCACTAAACTGGTAAAAACAACAAATAAAAATGCAATCAGTAAAGTCACTGTATTATATTTCAATAAAGATTTCATTGAAGTATCTTTTGCAATCATGACCATCTGAAGCAGAATCAAAAGTCCAAATTCCTTAGTTACCGCAACGGATACCATTACTAAAGCAAAAGAGATAATAATAAACACCAAAGAAGATAGCTTTATCTTACGTAAAATAATATAGTCAGCCATTAACGATACAGTTGCTAGCAAAACAAAAATACGAATTAGGGTCCTCCCCATACCTGCTTCATTAAACTGGCTAAAACCAAGTACTGATGCAAAGCTCATGAAGAAAAAAAACAATAATAAAGAAAAATTCTGTAGTTTAAATTTCATAATCATAATATAAGCCCCTGTTGGATTTCAGCTTAACACACACCAATTTCTACAAGCCATGCACTTTAAAGCTCCAAAAACTTCTCCGCCACATGTTCATAGCTCAAGTCTAAATGCCCCGGTCCCAGGCCTTCTCCGCCGCTCAGGAACATTTTTTCAATACCTTCGGCAATGCTCTCCGGTGAATCTACATCAACAAAGCATCTTGTATTGACAGGCAGATCATACAAAGATTCCACCTGGCCTCCGGTAAAGGGACTGACGACCTTACAATGCAAGAGAACGGCTTCAAAAAAGACGATTCCCATCGGTTCAGAATCATTCAGCGAAACAAAGACTTCACTTTTCTTATAGTAATCATATAATTCACCATGCGATAAGCTTCCCAGATATTTCATATTAAGTTCATGTTCACGGGCATACTGTAGCAGTGTTTCTTTTTCTTCTCCGTTACCAGCTAAATACAAAACGTAATCTACATTCTTTTCTTTCAATACATTTAACGCTTTCAGAAGCATAAGAGGCCTTTTCGATTTCACAAGACGACCAGCAAATAAAATGGAATGCTTTTCTTTCGTAAAATTCTTTTCTTTCGCTGCTTTTTCTATATATTCTGGTGCCACGCCGAGATGAATGATTGCATCAGCCTGTATATTAAAGAAATCACCATTCACCATCCTAGTGAAGTAGCTGTTCGAAACGACCCGGTCTGATTTAAGTGTAACTAATTTCTGATAAAAAGGGGCCAAGATTGATTTCAAATGGCTGTAGTATACCCGGTCAAAGAATCCATGAAGTACATAGATTTTTTTGATATCTTTGGGAAGCACATAGAAGAACGCGCCATACTGCAGAGCCGCAATTACCATACGTGGTGAATAAGATTTAACAAATCGGTAGACATCAAAAAGGGACGAACATTGCTTTACCTGATGTTCTTTTTGATGAATCAAATTCTTTTGCACTGTCACGATAACAGAATCATACCCTAACCGCCGAAAGGCAGCATTTAATTCTTCATCAAAATTGGCAACGCCTCCAAAGTAATCTTTAGTTGTTACGGGCCCAAGGATAATAATCCTTTTATTTTCCATCATTAACCTCCCTGAAAAGTTTCAGATATTTATCAGCAGACCAATCCCAATTAAAGTCTTTTAATACAGAATCATCTACAGCAATTGGATTTTTCTTTATATCGATAATGGCAGAATAAACGTCTTCAATATTTTTGTCTGGTATTACATAGCCAGTTCCGCCATTTTTTACGACTTCTCCCAGACCGCCTACATCAAAGCAGATGACAGGTACATGATTGGCAATCGCTTCGCAGACAGAAATCGACAGATTTTCTATAGATGACAAATTCAAAAAAGCATCATATGACTGATAAGGAACGTTTCTGATCATGCCCATAAGTCTGATATTACTGAATTTTTTTAATTGTTCAGCTACTTCATGATCCAATATTTTTCCATAAATATCTATTTTAATATTGGATTTATGTTTTTTAAGAACTTGAGCTAAATCTAGGCAATATTTATATTTTCTTTTGTCCACATTACCAACCATAAGGCAACTATTTGGATATTTTTGTATCCCCTGCTCGACAATCTTAAAATCCATACCGTTGCGAATAACAGTACTTTTCTGATTAATCGTATCCGTAAACTTTTTCATATAATAAGATACATTAATAATATAAGTTGCATTCTTCAAAGTTATATAATAAAGAGGCAGAAAGTAAAATGACTTCAATCGGAATGCGAAACTAATTTGTGCGGCGTCCGGCCAATTTCCATGATAAGTATGAAAATACTTTTTTCCCAACATTCCCAATAAAAAGCCAAAATGATCATCTGAATAGTAAATGGTATCATCCTGTTGATTTTCTGCTTTCCACAGAGTTGCTACCAAGAAAGGCATTTGAGAAAAAGTCTTTATTCTAATATTATCCTGCTTAAAGCGTTCGCCTTCATGCAAGGTATAGACAACCACTTCAGAAAAGCTCTGACTCCAGCGTTTAACAAACTGCTGCGTCGCCATGGTAGCTCCTGTGAAGTTATATCCATAGTTTTTCGTTAAAATGACCAGTCGGCTCATATTCTCTCCTTTACTATACTACTATAAATAATGTTTCTTTATCCCGCCTACAATATAACAAGCCATGTACCAACTGGCAGCCAATAAGGAAAGATCCTGGCTTTCTCTATATACTCTCCATGTCCAAACCAAACTTTTCCATTTATTGCTTGTCAGTGAGCCATCACCCTTTCGATAATACGCCAGTTCCTTAGGCAGTGAATAGGCTTTCCATCCTTGTTTTAGGATATTGAGCCATGTAATGTAATCTTCATGACGCAGAGATGGCATATGGATATCTTGAATCTGTTCTCTATCAATCATAACAGTTAAGCAGCCAATATCATTGCCTTTCAGCAATTCTTTATAATCGACAACTGGCTTTGTTTTAACAAGATTACCTAACTGACTAATATCTCCAGTAAACTGACGGTACCATGTATAAGTAAATGCATAGTGATTCTTCTGCATAAACACAAGCTGCATAGATAATTTTTCCGGATGCCACATGTCATCGCTGTCTAGGAATGCAATGTAACGTCCTTGGGCTTTTGCTATACCTATATTCCGGGCATTGGCAACACCTTTGTTTTGCGCCAAGCGGATGTAATGTATCCGTTTATCTTGAAATGCTAACACGATATCCGATATTTGTTCTATCGAGCAATCATCAATAATTAGCAGTTCCCATTGGGTAAATACCTGGTCTTTGACAGACTGGATGCTCGCTGCTATCGTATGGCGGCTATTATAGGCAGGCATAATTACACTAACAACCGGCATACATGGTCTTAATGAGGTGTTATCTTGCATAAGTCACACCTCGCCATTCCCAGTATAGCAGACTAATTAGTCTTTCGGCAAGAACGTTTGTTTTCTTTCTTTCTTTCTTTCTTTCTTTCTTTCTTTCTTTCTTTCTTTAAGACGGAATAAGTGTTGTCCATCTATACGCTCCTTTCCTGCTATACTTGTTTCTTATATCTCATAACTGCTCAAATCCTTTTCCTGCTGTATGCCCGTGCCTTCAGTTGCGCTTTTGGTGAAGATGACGCGTACCGTTTGGATCATGATGATCAGGTCTTCGACGACGCTGCATTGTTGGATGTACATGAGGTCATAGATGAGTTTGTCGTATGGGGTGGTGTTGTATTTGCCATAGACTTGGGCAAGACCTGTAATGCCGGGTTTGACATTGGTTCGGTAGGCATATTCAGGGGTTTCTTTGATGAATTGTTCGACGAAGAAAGGTCGTTCGGGTCTGGGGCCTACGAGGCTCATGTCACCGACGACGACGTTCCAGATTTGGGGCAGTTCGTCGAGGCGTGTAGCACGGAAGATTTTGCCTGCACGGGTAATGCGGGGATCGTTTTCTTCGGCTAGCTGAGGGCCGGAGTATTTTTCGGCATCGGTCCGCATAGTGCGGAATTTGTGGACTTTGAAGGGTTTGCCGTCTTTGCCCGTACGTACTTGGCTGTAAAAAATGGGCCCATGGTCGCCGAGTTTGATAGCGACGGCGCAGGCTGCCATAAACGGCAGGGCAATAAGAAAGGCAATACCGGAGACGATGAGGTCGAGCGTCCGTTTGAGGACTCGTTTTTCCAGGCTCAGCTGCAGGTTTTGGATTTCGAAGACGGGAATATCATCGATTTTTCCTAGTTCCGCATCGCTGCAGAGGACTTCGTACATGTCCGGCACGAGAATCGCTTGTTTGTTGTGCTGATAGCAATAGCCCACAATGGCTTTCTTTTGGGCTTTGGACAGACTGGGGCAGATAATGAGACCCTGCGTTTCTTCGGCATAGGCCTGCCAGTCTTTGCGCATATCCGTGCAGATATATTGGAGATGCCAGTTGAGCTGGGGCTGGCGAATCAGCCGGTTGTAGACATGAAGGCATTCTTCTTTGGATCCCAGCAAAAAGGCTTTGCGCTGGGCATGAATGGCTCGTTCGACATGCCATGCGGCACGGCGCCAAGCAATAAAGGCCACGCATTGGATCGCGATACTCGTCAGGAGTTGTCCGCGGGAATAGGAAAATTCTCGCACAAAAAAGCTGAGGGCCATCATGATGACGGCTGTGCCTACCATGCTGACCAGCAGACTGAGGATAATTTCAGCAAACCGTTTGCGGCCAATCGAATAGAGGCCGTTGATGTTAAACAACAAGCCGTTGACGACAATCATGACCAGCATCATGTCGGAATACATGGTAAAATTAGCCGCTAAAATATTTTTATTTAAAACAAATGCTGTTGCCAAGCAGTAGGAACCAATCATAATCAGGATATCGCCGACCAGCATGACAAACTTGCGTGACTGCGGAAATTTCCGTTCCCCCATGGTATCGTGTCTCCTTTCCTTTACTTTTGTTTCTTCTTTTTATGTTTTTCCCCTTCTTCGTCATAGTAGTAATAATAACCATACCCATAGCCGTAGCCGCTGTGGCGCTGCGGGACGGCGTTGAGGACGGCGCCGAGGATATTGGCACCGGCTTGTTCCAGTCTGCTTTTTGCCAGTTTGGCTTCGTCCGGTGAAATTTTGCCGGATTTGATGACAAAGACGATGCCGTCTACTTTTGGGGATAGGACGGCGGCATCGGTGACAGCCAGTACGGGCGGCATATCGACGAGTACGTAGTCATAGGTGTTTTTGACTTGCCGCAGCAGCTCATCCATTTTTTTAGAGCCCAAGAGTTCTGACGGATTGGGCGGCACAGGCCCGCTGGTCAGGATATCCAGATTTGGGTGGTCACTAGGCTGAATGGCTTCTTCCAAAGACATATTCATGGCAATACAGTTGCTCAGGCCCTTATTAAACAAGCCAAAGATTTGGTGCTGTACAGGCTTGCGCATATCGGCATCGATAAGCAATACTTTTTTGTCGTCTTGTGCCATAGCCAAAGCAATGTTGGAAATGGTCGTCGATTTGCCTTCAGACGGCGTAGATGAGGTAAAGCTGATGCATTTGAGCTGCTTGCCCGCACCGGCAAACTGCAGGTTGGTGCGGACGGCGCGGTAGGCTTCGGATATAGGAGATTTACTATCTTTTTGTACAATTAATTCTATTTCTTCCATAGTTTATCTCTCCATTTCTGTAATAGGCTGCGATGCTGATACGGTCTGTCAGCGCTGTCTGCTTCAGGGATAATGCCGATAACAGGCAGTCCCAGGATATTTTCGACATCATCTGTCGTTTTAATTTTGCGGTTGAGCAGCGAGTTGGCTACGACCACGCCTGTGCCGACGATAGCTCCCAGCAGAATGCCTATGATCATCGTCAGCAGCTTGCGCGGCTTGATCGGTTTTTCCGGCAGTGTCGCCGCATCGACGACTTGGACTTCGTTTGGTACCATGACTTCGGCGACTTTGGATTCTTCCAAGCGTTTTGCCAGCATGACATAGATTTCCTGGGCGACGTCGGCATCTCGCTTGACGCGGATATAGCCCCGCTGTTTAGCCGGCAAGGCGGCAATGGTCGCGTTGTTTTTGGCATCGAGGTCGGCAATAGCCTGGCTCTTGCCTTCGGCAACGGCTAAGGCCGCTTCGTTTTTGAATTTATCTGCCAAGAGGCCTTGCTGTACCGAGTTGCTCGACGGTGCCTGCTGAGAGACGATTTTGTCGATTTCGCTGTTCAGTCCAGCTTGAGCCTGCTGGATTTGCTGGTTGATTTCCTGCATCTTGGGGTGTTCATCTGTATATTTGCCCGTGTAGCTGGCTTTGGTGCTTTCGAGCTGTGCCAGCTGGACTTTGTACTGCTGAATGGCCGGACTGTCGGCAATGCTCGTACCGGCGCTGCCCAGCTGCTGGTTGACGCTGGCAAGGGCGGCTTTGGCGGTTTCCATATCCAGTTGGTTGGCCGCTTTGGCTTTGTCGATTTCCGATAATTTATCGGTCAGGCCTTTCATTTGGTTGTCTGTCGAGTAAATCTGGTTGGCACTCTGGTAGGACTGCAGTTTTCCTTCGGCATCTTCCAATTCTTTTTTGGATGTACCGACACGGTTTTCCAGGAATTGGCGTGTTGCCTGCTGTTCCTTATGGGACAATTCGGCCAGTCGTTTCAAAAAGCCATCGACAATCATTTGATTGGCTTTTTGGGCTTGTTCCGGTGTTTTGCCTGTAACGTCTACCTGCAGAATTTCCGTATCTTTAAACGGTTTGGTAACTACGTGGCTTTTGATAAAGGTTTCGTATGTCGGATATTTGCCGTCATCATCCGGTTCTTCTGTCGCTTTGATGACCGGTTCGATAACGTTGCGGCTTTTGAGGATTTCTGCATCTGTATTCATCCGCTGTTTGCTCATCGTATCCGAGCCGCCGGGGAGCTTGTCCATAATAGATGCCCCCAGCCCTTGAGACTGTTTGATGCGCAGCAGCGACGTAGACTGATAGGTCGGTGACGCAATCAGCAAGTACGCGCCGGCACCGGCTGTAAAGAGAGCCGTTACGGCTGCGATTGTTTTTTTATTTTCCCAAATGACTTGCCACAGTTCCCGCAAATCAATGACTTGTTCTTCCACTCGGTTCACTCCTTAGTGATGTATTCCTATGCTATTCTGGCGAATCTATTAATCATCATGGTCTTTAATACGCTGCATCGTGTAGACTGTCGAGAAGATTGGCGCAATGTCTCTGCTGAAGCTGATACGGCTGTTTTTGGTAAGGTAGAGAATGTCGCCTTCGCGCATTTCAAAGTTTTCTGCCATGTCGCCGGTCTGCAGCATTTTGTTGAGATTAATGGGAATCGCTTTTTCCGGGTTATCTTGATGAATGAGGAATATTTTCTTTTTAGCTGTATCCCAGTTAAAGCCGTTGGCTGCCCCAATGGCATCCATAACGCGGTGGGATTTGGTCAGTTCATAGGCTCCCGGCTTGTTGACTTCGCCAAAAACATAGACGCGCACGCCGCCGAGCTTGACGATGTTGACAGCGACATCAGGCTGCACGATATAGCGGGACAAGCCCTGGCGCAGCGTATCCGTAAACTGGCCGACTGTCATGCCCTGGGCTTCAATTTCCCCGACGAGCGGTACCGATACTTTGCCGTCCGGACGAATCTGGTACGGCGTGTTGTTGCTGTTTTGCGTCGTCGTACTGATATCCTGTTCTTGTGTAATGATAATACTGAGCTGATCGCCAGCCCGCAGTGTATAGTCTGCAGCAAAAGCGGCTGCTGTCATACTTGCCATGACAGCCAGCGACGCGATGAGTTTATACTTCATGCAAAAACCTCCTAGATCTATTCTATAGTCCCATACGTATAGTATGACAAAAAAGGCACCATATGTCTATGCTGCCCTATTGATATATACGCAATATTTCACTTCTTGCCTGATGCAGGGATACATAAAAAGCACAATCGATAACAACAGTTACCCCGTGGGGGGGGGGTAGAATTTTTTTCTTTTTCATCTACAGCAACGGGTTTCAGCGTATTACGATTCATATCAGCGGCATCGGAAACCGATGTATCTTTTTGTTCTTTGGTATACAAGATATTCATTTGATACATGTGTTTCCTTCCTTTCTATCAACGTATTATATGCTATGCCGGATTTCAATGAAATAACCGGGCAAAAAATCCTTTCTTTTTTTCTTTCCATGCTGTCGGAAGTTCCGGCGGATAGACAGGTTTCCCCTGAAGCATCTTGGCTGCATGGCTTGTATACTGCTGCAAGCTGCCGCCCAATTTTTGGATTTGCTGTTGTCCTTGGCGCTGGTCCGGCGTACGCCAGTCTGTGCGGTGGGCGTCGCTTCCTACAAACACGACCATATGATGGCGCAGCAGATTTTCTGCCCGCTGCTGTACGTGTTCGCCAAACGCACCGACAAAGCTTCCCATGTTGCACTGTGTCAGCACGCCCCGCTGCATCCACTGCAGCACCCGATCGGGATGGTGCATGATGCGTGTGTAGCGTTCGGGATGCGCAAGAATAGGAATATATCCCCGCAGCATTAGTTCAAACAACAGCTGTTCTTTCTGGTCTGCCTGGCTTTGTTCAGTCAGCTCTGCCAAGATATACGGTGTTTCATTCAGACAGTACTGTCGGCCGCCTTTGGGCAAAAATTCCAAGGCTTTGTAATTCATTTCTACTTCTGCGCCTGCATAAATATGAATGGGAATATGTGCTTTATCGGCTTCTTCCTGCACTTGCTGCACTCTTTTTTTTATATCGTCCCACTGAGGCACTGTCTCATGCCGATTGACATGAGGGGTCGCAACGATATCGGTTGTCCCGGCGGCTGCAGCCATACGCAGCATCTGCAGTGTCATGTCCATCGAGCGGGAGCCGTCATCTCCTTCGATATCTGGTAAAATATGTGAATGAATATCAAAAAAAGATGTCATCTGTCTTGCTCCTTTTATATGCGTAAACTCTAAATTATATGTATATATTACACGCAATAATATGTATTGTCAACAAATGAATTCTTATTTTTGAGCTGGGTCTACCGCAGCAGCAATATCTAACCTATCTTCTAGCCAACAGCTCTTTTCCCAAAAAAATAAAAGGGACTGCTGCAAAATGAGAATATTCTACCCCCATTTTATGGCAGTCCCTTTGTTATATCATGATATGTACACCATACCAGCCTACCCAGCGTATCTACAAACTACAAACTACAAACTACAAACTGCGCGCCTACTGCTGTGGTGACCACGTGCGGTTTCGCTGTGCCAGTTCTTCTTTTTCATTGAGGTCCTGGGCAGCCAAGGCTTCTTGGTAGGCAGCTTGTGCCGCAGCTTCGGCTTGTTCCAGTTTTTGCTGGGTTTCGGTGTTGACAGGTTCTTTGTTTTCTTTATCTTTCGCTGCTTCGGCGTTCTTTTTCTTTTCTTCTTCGACTGCTTTTTTAGCTTCCTGCAGGGTATCTTCCAGCTGTTTTAGTTCGCGGCTTTGGATATGATGCCGTACTTCGGCTTCTACAGGAACGTCCGCTTTGGTATGCACGTCAATGTATACTTCAAAGAGGCGGTTCCACGGCAGCGTGACTTGAATCGTCTTGGGGTCTACGCCCAGATATGTCGCGGCATACCGCTGTACTTGTTCTTTTGTCCGGCTCTGCATTTCTCCCATGACGGTCGGATAATACCGTTTGACCGTGCCGGCTTCTACTTTTTGCTGCATGCGGTAAATGTAGTCGCGGATGTTGGCCTGGTACGCCCAGTTGTCCAAATACTGCGTCGTCAGCATGTCCCGATGCGCGTCATCTGTCATGTATCGGGACAGCACGCCCTGGGAGATGCCGTATCCTACGGAGTTGCTGGCCGTGTTCCAGCCGTTGTAGGCTGCCAGCCGGTACATCATGTTGTCTTGATACAAGCCATAGACCAGCGTGTTGTCCGAGCCGTTGGAAAAGGCCATATCGACTAGGCTTACCGGAATGCCTGCCGTGACAGCTTTTTCTATTTGTGCCAAAAAGTCTTTTGTAGACTGCAGCATAATCGGGAAGTTTTCAAAGTTTCCTGATTCACTGGTCGAGGTCGTCAGCGGCGTGTTGACTGCCAATACCAAATCCGGCCGTTCTTTGTCCGTCATCGTGCCGCCAATGGCTTCGACATGAGAGGCAATCGTCTTGCCAATCGCCTGGCCGTCATAGCTGGGGACTGTCTTTTCGCCGCCGCCCAAGGGATAAATGACCGTCACTTTGGGATGGTAGTTGTTGAAATCGTTGTTGGCCCGGGTAATCAGCAGCAGGCCCAGCTGGTCCGCGCCGGGGAACGAGCCAAAGGATGTCTTGGGAATCGTTTCTCCTGCCATTTCCAAGTATTTCGATTCCAGCGAAGACTGGGTGTTGACGGAGTTGTCGTCATGGCCCAGGCTGAAATACGTAAAAATGCCTTTTTTGGCATCTTGAATCAGCCGACAGTTGATCATCATGTTTTTATGCCGCCGGTCGTACCAGTCCTGCAAATATTCCATGGGCACGCGGCGCATGATAGAAAACCAATCGCTGCGTTCCTGCGGGCTCAGGCTTTCTGTATCCATTTTGGCCTGCAGCGACGCCAGCTGGTACATATCCGAGCCGTACTGCAGGTAATAGTCCGGTTCTACGCCCTTGCCGCCTGCCCAGGGGCTGCGCATGACCGTGCTGAACGCATAAATAGGCACTTGTTTATATTTTTGGTGCAGCCCTTCGACTTTGGTCAGGCGCGCCTGCATCGTTTCCATCGTCAGGTTGTGCTTGCGCGAATCGACAAGCCCGCCGTAGACCAGCGAATCGATGGATAAGACCATAGCGTCTGCCTGACCGGCGTGTTCATCTACCCAGTCCATCAGTTTTTCCGGCTGGCCATGAAAATTAGAACCGGACAAATATCGTTCCGGCGGCGTAATCACAGTATACCCAGCTTCTTCGGCAGTCCGCACGGTATAGGCAAAATCAACGGGACGATTGTCCTGCGGCACATACAAAATGGTCCGTGCCAATGCAGTTGGCCCGATACTGACCAATACACTGACTACAGCAGCCCCTAAGGCTCTCTGTACTATATTCAAATTTACCACTCCTACTTTCACTCATGATAGTATTGATTATACCAAAATTTGATGGAAAATAAAATCAAAACAGCCTATTCTTTGCCGAACGCTTGACGCGGGGCAGGTTCCAATGGAAATAGACGGCGACCAGACGCAGTCCTACAGTGAGGACGAAGCCAATAACGGCTGCCAGATTGAGCGACACGTGCTGCTGGACGTACAGTCCCCAAATCGCCAAGGCACCTGCAATGGAAGCCGTGGCATAAATTTCCTGCTTGAGCACGCCGGGAATGCGGCCTGCCAGTACGTCACGGATGACACCGCCGCCGACAGCCGTCAATACGCCCAGGGTGACGCACAAAATCCAATATTCCGGATAATAAAAACATCCCAGCAATGTTCCCGTCACCGTAAAGGAGCCTAAGCCCACGGCATCGCAGCAAAGATACACGGCCAGGCTGTAATGGATAAACCGCCTGTGGGAAGACGCGCGGATATAGCGCACGCTCATACTGCAGAGCAGCATCGTCGCCAAAATAATCCATAGATACAAACTGGTCTTAAACGCTGCCGGCGGTATGCTCCCCAGCAGCACGTCGCGGACAATACCGCCGCCGACGGCCGTCGCCGCGGCCAAGACAAAAATACCAAAGACGTCCATCCGTCTGGAAATAGCCACGAGCGCGCCTGACAGCGCAAAGGCTGTCGTACCCAATATATCAAAAATCTGCCACCATATCGACTGCATATCTTGTCTGCCACCTTTCTCCTTGCAGTTGCATTTCATGTTATCATATACTATTATTATAGAATATGCAACTGATAGCAGGACGGCACATCTAATAGGCTGTCCTGCACAGCAAGAGTAAAAACGCGATAGGAAGGACTTTTTACGATGACCAAAGACGAATTTTATATGGGAAAAGCCTTAGAAGAAGCACGCCTGGCTGCTGCCGTAGGAGAAATTCCTATCGGTGCCGTCATTATTTATCAAAAAAAAGCGATTGCCCGCGCGTACAATTTGCGCGAAAGCCTCCCCTGCGCGACAGCCCACGCTGAGCTGCTGGCCATTGAAAAAGCCTGCCGCGCTCTGAACCGCTGGCGTCTGACGGGCTGCACGCTCTATGTGACCGTAGAGCCGTGCCCCATGTGCGCCGGTGCCATTGTCAACAGCCGTCTGGACCGCGTCGTCTACGGCTGCGATGACCCCAAAGCCGGTGCTGTCCAATCGCTGTTTCATATTGTGGATAATCCGGCGTTAAACCACCGCGTCCGCGTCACGTCGGGCGTGCGCCAAGACGAATGCGCCGCGTTGATGAAGCAGTTTTTCCGCCGGCGCCGTACCCAAAAGCGCAGTACGGCCCAGACGTAATACTGTTACAGTTTTGTAACACTTCCTGCCGGCTTGTTGAAGCGCCGTCAAGGCAATGCTATAATAGCAGTACAACAAAGAAAACGGCTGCACAGCGCAGCAACAGGAGGTATTCTCATGAAACGTTCTTTATGTAAAGCATGTATAGTGGCATCGCTTCTCTTGGGCACGCTGGTCCTGTCCGCACCGGCTTCGTTTGCAGCAGAACCGGAACGGGCCGTTATCCAGGTCACAGGCTATGCCCAGCAGGAAGTGGCACCGGATACAGCCTATGTAACCGTCGGCATGGAAAGTATCGATGCAGACGCGCAAAAAGCCCGCACCAAAAACAACCTCGTCATGAATGAAGTGACCAACGCCATGAAAGCCATGGGCATTCCTGCGGAAAACTTAAAAACGACAGGATTCTATGTCGCTCCCAACTATGACGCCAAAAACAGTAAAATCATTTCCTACACGGCTACGAATAACTTACAAATCAAAATCACGGATTTGGACATGATGTCCCGTGTCATCAGCAAGGCTGGCTCTCTCGGTGCCAACCGCATCCAAAACGTCCGCTTTACGAACGAAAAGACGGAACAAATCAAAGCCAACCTCGTCAAACAAGCTGTCATCAACGGCCGCCGCACGGCAGAAGCCGCAGCCCAGGCAGCAGGCAGCCAAATCACGGGCGTAAAGGAAATCAACATTTCCAGCAGCTCCCCGTCGTACAGCAATGCCTATCTTATGAGCTCAGCCCGCATGCTGAAGGCAGAAGCCGCTGACAACACGCCTGTAGAATCGGGGACCAACACGTTAAGCCAGACCGTGTCCATGACATTCTATATTCAATAACACCGTACACAAACAACCATATGTAAAAAAGGGATGTGACCAAACAGGAAAAAAATTTTCCCATTGTCACATCCCTTTTACTATACATTTTTACATTACGTTTGTATTTCTACAAACTACAAACTCTAAACTAAAAACTAATCACTACCCACTAATACGCCGTCTGTATATCGTAGTGTTTGCCGTCACTGCGGATAGTAATCGTACCGTGCTGCGCTGTCTGGTAGATAGCTGCGCCTTGTTTTTGCAGTGTTTCCAAGGCATACTGCTTGGATTCCGGCACGGGACGGTAGCGGCTGCAGGAAATTACGGCGCAGTCCGGATGCACAGCTTGGACAAATTCCGGCAGCGTCGATGTTTTGCTGCCATGATGGCCTACTTTCAGCACGTTGGCTGAAAGAGGGACCTTTTCTTTCAAAGCTTGCCGTTCTTCTGCTTTTTGAGCATCTCCTGTAAACAGCATGGAAAAGTCCCCATAGGTCACGCGGCAGATAATCGAGTTGTTGTTGGTAATACCTGTTGACGACGCGTTAGGCAGATTGTCTTTGGTAAATATCTTACTAGGTGCCAACACATCAATATGGACATCTGTTCCCAGTGAAATCCGGTCTCCCCGTTTGACTATCTGCCGGGGAATATGACGGGCTTCTACTTGGGATATATAATGAGTATAATAGGCTTGTTTGTTTCCCTGCCCGTTGTCATATACGTGCTGGATGGGAATTGCCGCAAACAATGCCTGCATCCCGCCCATATGATCTGGATGGGGATGGCTTATCAGCACGGCATCCAATGCCGTAACCTGCCTTTCCTGCAGCGCCTGCAGCACACGGTCCTGTGTTTCTGCCAAGCCCGTATCAATCAGCATGGCATGGCCTTGGTACTGAAGCAGAATCGCATCGGCTTTTTCTACATTTAACACCGTAATCTGCAACGCTTTTTCCGGCTCTGTTACAGTGCCTAAGACGGCCCGAGTCTGCCCCCTTGCAGCTTCATCCTGTGCCAGCCCTGTCATCGCACCTACGATCATACATAGCCACAGCAGGCAGCAGCATACTTTTTGGCATATAGGGTGCCAACGAAATACATTCATATACAACACGCTCCTCACCTAGTTATTTATATATTGTATATCATATCATGCATTTGAGTATATGTATACATGACTGTGATGGAAGGCAAAAGCCGTCTCATCCATTCCGCATACACGGCCAAGCGTCTGCTTTTGTTGGCAAAATGGTATGCCTATATTATAATAAAAACAATTAAATGTCTGTCAAGGAGGCGTATGTTCTTTGCATTTATTTCGGCGTTTACGCAATACATCGTTACGAAAGCGAATCTTGTTTGCCAACATTCTCATGGTCCTGATTCCCGTTTTTTTCTTATCTGTGATCGGGGCTTTCTTATTTATCGGCCTGCACATGACCGGCACGGCACGAGAAGGCGAGCTGGCTCTGCTCTGGGCCAAAAAAGGCCCTGCTATTCCTGTCACCTATGCGGTCAACGCCCTGCGCAAAGTCGTAGACACGAAGCAGAACGTCCGCGCCAAAGATGTCAGCCGCTTTTGCCGCACACTGGAAGATCGGCATATCTATGTCACGATTTATCAAAACGACGAACCATTATATACGTCCCCCGGCATGGACAGTGAAACCATTAAGCAGACTGCCCAGACTGAAAGCAACTACGCACCTGCCATGATGCGCTGGACTGAAGGGGACGAAGACTCGTTCGTCTTTTCGTATACCAGCCAGACCCATGCGGCTGCTATCTACGCTGTCGGTGCGTCCCCCCTCATTTCTTCGCTGGATGAACGAAATACGCTGCTGCGCAACGTACTGGAAATCCTTTTCTTTGCGATTCTGCTTATCGCTATCGCATTGATTATCTGGCTCGGCATATCGCTGTCCCGTTTTCTTTCCAAACAGATACTCGAACCCTTGGCGGCACTGCGTCATGCGTCCGATGAAATCCGCAGAGGCAATCTCGATGCGCCCCTCCTGGTGCCGACACACGATGAATTGGGCCAAACGTGCCGGGATTTTGATATCATGCGGCGTGACTTAAAAGCAGCGCAGGAAGCACAAAAACGGTATGAGCAGAACCGCAAAGAGCTTATTGCCGGTATTTCCCATGACCTGGCAACACCGCTCACCGTCGTCAAAGGGTATGCCAGCGGACTGCGCGACGGCATTGCCAACACGCCGGAAAAACAACGCCGCTATATAGACGGCATTTACCGCACGGCCTGCTCAATGGACCACCTCGTCGAAAGTTTATTTCTATTTTCCAAACTCGATTTGGGCCGTATCCCCTTTACAATGGAAAATGTTTTATGTTATCGTTATTTTGAAGATTTTGTCCAAGAAGAAGCCCCGCTGATGGCAGAACAGGGCATGACGCTGCATCTTGTCGGCAAACCGACGCAAACCCAAATCGCCATCGACCGCATGCAGTTTCGCCGGGTATTGGAAAATCTGCTGAGCAACAGCCTGAAATACAAAACGGCAGACACTATTGATTTCACGGTAACTGTGACAGAGGAAGCGCACAGCGTGACCATCCACTGTGCCGATACGGGACAGGGCGTGCCGGAAGAAAGCCTTGCCAAATTGTTTGACAGCTTTTACCGTACCGATGCGGCCCGTACCAACGTTGCCAGCGGCAGCGGCCTGGGTCTTGCCATTGCCAAGCAGATTATTTTGTCTATGAACGGTGCGATTACGGCCTCCCATACGCCGGGCGGCGGGCTGACCATATCCATAACCCTGCCGATTGTAAAGGAGAATGCATCTCATGAAACGTGTACTCATTATTGAAGATAATCCAGAAATTACAGAATTAGAACGAGATTATTTAGAAGCCAACGGCTTTGCTGTCGTCGTCTGCGGCGACGGCAAGAAAGGACTGGAACTGGCATTACAGGACGATTTCAACCTGATTTTGCTGGACATCATGCTCCCTAGCATGGACGGATTCCAAGTCTGCCGCCACGTGCGGAAAGTAAAGGAAGTTCCGATTCTCATGGTGTCTGCCAAACGGGAAGACATCGATAAAATCCGCGGGCTTGGCCTGGGCGCCGATGATTACATCAGCAAACCTTTCAGTCCCAGCGAACTCGTAGCCCGTGTCAAAGCGCATATCAGCCGCTATGAACGGCTGACGCAGTCCCATGAACAGCCGTCTTCTGATATACTGCGGCATGGTGATTTGGAAATCCAGCTAAAAAAACACCGCGTCTATGAACGCGGCAACGAAATTACGCTGACGAATTTAGAGTTCGAGCTGCTTGTCTTTTTGGCCAAAAACCCCGGCATCGTGTTCAGCCGGGAACATCTTTTTGACCGCGTCTGGGGCCAGGAAGCCATTGGCGATACGGCAACCGTCATGGTGCATATCAATCGGCTGCGGGAAAAAATCGAGCCCAATCCGTCTAAACCCATATATATAGAAACCGTTTGGGGCGCAGGCTATCGCTTTGCAGAATAGTCTGGACGCCGCAAACGGCTGGTATCATACAATATGAATATCACTAGGAATTCGTATACGATAAAATAGAAAATACTTCACGATTGGGATGGTGTGAATCCTCAAAATGCAGGGTTCGCGCCAATTCTTTTTCTAGGGCTTCCTTTCGTTTTTTATCCTGCAAAATCGCCAGGACATCGGCATGGGCGCTAATCAGCAAATCCCCCCGCACATGATGGGTATGCACCATGTGCCGCAGGCGGCGGATAATCTGAATGGCGACGGATTCCGGCGAATACAAATACCCCGACCCACGGCAGACGTTGCACGGTGCGAACTGCACCTGATGCAGGCCCTGCCGTGATTTTTTGCGCGTAATTTCAACCAAATTCAAGGCTGTCATGCCCAATACATGGGTTTTCGTCGAATCCGATGCCATTTCCCGTTCCAAAATCTGCAAAATTTCATCACGTTTGTCTGGCTGTGCCATGTCGATAAAATCAATAATAATGATGCCGCCAATATCCCGCAGCCGCAGCTGTCGGGCTATTTCTACAGCCGCCTCCTTGTTGACATGGAATATCGTATCCTGCAGCGTGCTGTTTCCCGTGTATTTTCTACTGTTGACATCAATGACCGTCAAGGCTTCCGTATGGTCAAAAATCAGATTGCCGCCCGACGGCAGGGATACTTCGCGCGCCAGCAGTTCATGCAGGTCTTCTTCTAAATGATAGCATTCAAAAATCGGCTGCTCCCCTTGGTACAGCTCTATGCGGTCTTTCCATTTTTCCGTCACCAGCTGCATAATCCGTTCATAGGCGTCTTTGTCATCGACTACAACTTTTTTTACATCACTTGTCAAATGGTCCCGCACGGTGCGCATGACCAAATCCGCTTCCCGGTACAGGAGCGCGTTTTTCCGCGTGACTTTGTACCGCTGACAGATGCTGTCCCACGTGCGCAGCAAATACTGAATATCTGCCAGCAGTTCGTCTTGGCCGATGCCTTTGGCAACGGTGCGGATAATCAGTCCCATGCCCTGAGGCTTGACGGCGGCAACAATCTCCCGCAGGCGGTTGCGTTCTTCTTCATCGCGGATTTTTTTGGACACGCCAATATAATCGACAGTCGGCATCAGTACGGCATAGCGGCCTGCCAAACTGATGTTGCCCGTGACTTTGGCGCCTTTGGTGCCCCGTTCTTCTTTGATGACCTGCACCAAGAGGCTCTGGCCGACAGACAGATGCATCTGCTGGATTTCCTCTTTCGTCGCCGCTCTGGGAAACAAATCCCCCAAATACAAAAAGGCGTTCTTCTTGCGTCCAATATTGACAAAAGCCGCCTGCATCGCCGGCAGTATATTTTGAATCGTTCCTTTATAAATATGATTGACTATATGATTTTCATCATCACGCTCTACGGCAAAATCACGCAGTTTCCCGTCTTCTACGACGGCCATCCGTGTTTCTTCGGGCATGATATTTCCTATAATTGTTTTCATCGGCTACCCTCATTTCTCTGTTGCCATTGTACCATACATTCCGCAAACGGGCTACAGAAAGGTTATACCAACAATTCAAACAGTATGTCGACATTATCCGTATCGTACTCGATTTGCTCCGACCATTCCCGCAGTGACTCTGCCAATGAGCCCGTTTGGATACAGGAAAGCCATATAAACGTCGTATTCAGATGGGCATAGTCCGCTAGGACACGGCAGGGTACGTCTTCGCATCGTTCCAGCTGCCGGTACAGGATATACTGATAGATGCGCTGCCACTGATACGGCAGACCGTCTTGTATCTCCGTTTCCATGGTTTGCAAAGCCGCCGGCAGCTGCGCCTGCAAGTCCTGCAGCTTTCTTGTCCATGCGTCATTGATCGGCTCTGTCTGTTCCATGCATTCCAGCACAAACTGCAGGTACGCCATATCCGTAATGGGCTCGTACTGCTGCTGCGCACCAGTCATCTCGATGTGCAGGTAGATAAGCAGTTCTGCAAACGGCATGGGTTTTGCCGCGCCGTCTGTAAACGTCAACGGGGTCTGGGATGCCAGCAGCAATTCACAGCTTTTTTCACAGCACAGCCCTACGCCGCCGAGTTCTACAGGCTCTGCCGCCGTATCTATTTCTTCATAAAAGCGGGGATGGAGCGCACAAATATCACATAAGCTGTCTTCGCCCAACGTCAGGACGAGATGACACAGCCCATCGGGATGCAAAAAAGGACAGGTACCTTCTACCAGGCGAAACTGCCAGATGCCTTCTTCATTTTTTACCATCGCCTGCCGCAGCACCGTGCCCATCGCTCCCGGTACAGCCATATAGGCTGCCGCCGTTTTGTCATCAATGTCGATTTCCCATCCCGTACTGCAGCACGTATGACGGCAGTCCCCTGCCTTGCAGGAAAACTGCCTATAAAAATCAGGTACGATTTGCTTCATGCCTAAAAACTCCTTTGTCAAATCAAAAAGCTGCAACAAAAGGCACCGTTGCAATCCCTTTGTCACAGCCCGTTACAGCCTATATACGATATATTTCTAAGCTTTAAACTACAAACTACAAACTGACCACTAGCCACTATCTCTTAGTATGCGTATCTTTATCCAGCGGTGTGACATCAATCGTCGTATAGCCGTCTTTGCCGTGCTTGCTGCGCATGGCAGCTTCATAGCCGCGGCGGTAGGCATCGTCTTCACGGCTGCCTTTGCGGCCCCGGAATTTTCGCCACAACCGGCTGATGAGGGAAATAATCACCAGTACCAGTATGATGTTAAACAACACACCGAGAATATCGGCCATCCAACCCATGCTGCCCCAGCCAAAGAGACTGCTCAGCATACTGCCCAAAAACATGCCGCCTGCTAACAGGCCAATATTGCGCATGGCACTGCCCCAGCGTGATGAGGACTGCGCCGTATTCGCGCGGGACTGCGTTTGAGCTGTCGTATTCGTATTGGGACGTGCCTGCTGCTGCGTTTTGGCGTTTTGATTGAGTGTGCTTTGCGAATGGGTGCCGGAACTATTCGGCGTCGTTTTAGCCGGTGCCATCGGTGCTGATTTCGGTGCTGCCATACGGACAGCGCCGCCTTTAGCAGCCCATACCGGCATGGTTGCAGCCGGTACTGCCGTGGCAAATAAAAGAGCGGCCCCGGCGATCAGGCTCAAGGTCTTTCTTTTCATATGGTCATGTTCCTCCTCTATTATCCGTGTAATTTTCTATCCAATGCTTCCAAGCGCGCAATCCGGTCTTCTGTCGGCGGATGCGTGCTGAACAAATTCATCAAGCTGCCGCTGATGCCGGCAAAGGGGTTGATAATGCACATATGCGCCGTCGATTTCGTAGCACCCGGCATAACCTGGTAGTGGGCATAGTTGTCAATCTTAGCCAATGCTCTAGCCAGTGCCAGCGGGTCATCAATCATACGGCCCCCTTCTTCATCGGCCATGTATTCCCGTGTCCGGGAAATGGCAAACTGAATGAGTGCTGCCGCAATCGGCGCAATAATAATCGTCGCAATCAAGGCAATCGGGTTGGAGCTTTCTCCATCTTCATCGCGGCCGCCGCCAAAAATAGCAGCCCACTGCGCGATATTGGCAATCATCGAAATGACGCTGGCAAAGCAGGCAACAATCGTGCTGATCAAAATATCCCGATGCAGGACATGGGACATTTCATGGGCCAGTACGCCGCGGATTTCTTCTTCATCGAGCATTTCCATGATGCCTTCCGTAGCCGCTACGGCTGCATGGGACGGGCTGCGTCCTGTCGCGAACGCATTGGGCACGTTGGTCGGAATGACGTACACTTTCGGCATGGGCAGTTCTGCCCGCTGTGCCAGGTCGGCAACGATGCGGTACAAATAGCTGTTTTCATCGACTTCCTGGGCATGATACATCCGAAGAACGATGGAATCACTGAACCAGTACGAAAAGAAATTCATCCCCAAGGAAATAATCAGCATAATCATCACGCCGTGACGGCCGCCAAAAGCACCGCCAATAGCCATCATGATACATGCCAGCAATGTCATTAAACATACAGTCTTGATACTATTCATCTACGAAACACCTCACTATTCGGAGAACGATATTAAAAGTCAAAAAGTTAAATTTTGGATGTATCTCATTATATACTAAGAATGTATAACATGTCAACGGCTCCTATTTACTTTGGCTTATTCCTGCAATACCCGGTTGTTATACCGGTGAATCGTTACGGTGTAATATCCCTGGTCATCTTTTTGCGGTGTCCAGGATACGACAACGGTCACGTCATTTTCTATCCATACCATGGCTGTCTTTTGCCGGCTCTGGGGGAAATTATCCATATTGGCATAAATCGTAGCGACCAGCCGCGTATAAATAGACTGGGCGATTTTTTTATCTTTTGTCTTAAAATAATTGTCAAAGGCAAGTACTTTTCCCGTCGGCGACGCATTGGCCGTAATGACGCGGATACCTTCGGTTACATCCTGGCTGCCGTTTCCTGTAGACCGTTCCGCTGCTTCTTCACAGTCATGGGAGCTGTCCAAAAATTTCCAATCAGGCAAAACCATAAAGTTTTCATCAAAATCAGCGCGGGGCATGCCCAAATACACCGTTTGATAGGCCGTCAACGGCTGTGCCGCGATTTGGTCTACAGACAGAGTATAATCAAAAGCCCGGCAGGATACGGCAGGCAGGCCCAATATCGCCGCAAGCAGGAACCCTGCGGCATATCGCATTCGTTTCATACTGCTCTCCCCTTTCTTCTCTTACAGCAAAGGCATCAGCAAATATGTAAAGAGCGTAAAAATCAATCGCTGCAGCGGAATCAGAATATACGAAAACACCGGCGTAATCATCAGCAAAATCAAAATCAAGAAACTGTACCGTTCGATACTGGCTAATTTGTAATTCCAAGACGTCGGCAGAAAACACATCAACACGCGGGACCCATCCAGCGGCGGCAGCGGAATCATGTTGAAAATCGCAAAGTTGATATTATACAGGACAATCAGATTCAACACCGGCCGCAGCGCTGTCCCTGTAAAAAGCCCCAGTTTGATGACCAAAACCTGCACCAGCAGAGCCAGAAACGCAGCGATGAGATTCGATGCCGGACCGGCCAGGGCCACACAGATTTCCCCTTTTTTCCAGCTGCGGAAATTATTGGGATTAATCATGACCGGTTTAGCCCAGCCAAACTGCGCCACCAAAAGCATCAAGGCCCCTACGGGGTCGATATGTGCCAGCGGATTGAGCGTCAGCCGTCCCGTAAACCGCGGCGTGTCGTCCCCCATGCGCACGGCCATGGCAGCGTGAGCATATTCATGAACGACGAGGGCAATCAACAATCCCGGCACGCCGGCAACCATATTCAATATATTCAAACCAAACATATGCATCCTCCAATATATAGATATTCACTTATCATTATATTCGGAGGTCTTCATAAAAGCAATGACTTTCCCGTCAGTTGTGCAAAAACTGAAACAAAACAGCAACAAATACAAAAAATAGGACTGTAATCTAATGAGAATGTTTACCCCATTTATTACAGTCCTCTCAACATACCGTTACCTATATCGTTTACAGCAAACGATAACATATTTTCTAAAAACTAAAAACTATAAACCACAAACTACAAACTATAAACCACAAACTAAAAACTAACCACTCCCACTCACGAATCTTCATATACACGGACGCGCAGATGCAGTCCTTTTTCCTGACAGATAGCACGGCATTTTCTGATTTCTTCGCTGTCTTCTACGTGGTCTACGACAGTCAGCACGACGTTGGGCACATAGTGTTTGCAGTGCTGGGCAAACTGCAGCATGGCATCGTAGGACTGTATGCCAAACTGGCTTCGCGTCAATGCCAGATACCGTTCTTTGTTGGAAGCATTCATGCTGATAGAAATGGTATCGAGGATGCCGCCGCCAAAATCAGGTGCCGTATCCCGCTGATATGCCAAATCGGACAAGCCGTTCGTATTGAGCCGTGTCAATACATCCGGGTGGGTTTCTTTGACATACTTCATCAGCGCCGTCAAATCAGCCAACCGTTCTGTCGGTTCTCCAAAGCCGCAAAAAACGATTTCCTTGACATAATCCCACGGCAAGCCGTCGAGCTGTGTTTTGACTTCAGCAACAGTCGGTTCTTCTTTGAGCCAAAGAGTCTGTGTTTCAGCCATTTTTTTCATGCTGCGCAGACAAAATGTACACGAACAAGTACAGCGGTTGGTCAAATTCACATACACAGACCGTTTGCCTTCGGGCCGTTCCTTTAAGCTTTCTGCTACAGGAATATACCTGCCTCCTGCTTCACACGTATATACAATCATGATTCCATCCTCCTATATTATAATGTTGTTAAAAACTCTTCAAACGCTAGGCCGCAGTTATGCGGAAGCTGCAGTTCCTCTGTATACACCATGGCCTTGCTGATAAAATCAGCAGCCGAGTGAACGGCTTCAGACAACGATTTGCCCTGGACAATTCGTCCGGCAACAATAGCCGCAAATACATCGCCCGTACCGGAACGATCGCTGCCGATTTTTTTCACGCGCTGTATTTCCGGCTCATTTCCTTTTTCATATATATAATTCAGCAGGTACTCTCCGTCATGCAGTCCTGTCAGCACCAGCTGAGACGGGCCCTGCGCGGTCAAGGCCGATGCCATGTGTTCCAGCATTTCCGGCGAAACCTGCCCTTGGTCCGGATAGGGTATATCCAGCAGACGGCACGCTTCTGTCAGATTGGGCGTAATCACATCGGCAACCGTCAGCAGCTGGCGCATCTTGCGGCACATGTCTTCTGTGTACGAAGGATACAGCCTGCCATAGTCGCCCATGACGGGATCGACGATGACTTTCGTTGCCGCCTGTTTAAAATCACGGATAAATGCCAGTACAGTATCACTTTGCCGTGCCGAGCCCAAAAAGCCCGTTAAAATACCGTCAAAGGCAAGTTTGTTTTGTTTCCAGCTTTCTATATACGCGGGCATACGCTCGGTATAATCATCCATATAATAAGCAGGAAAGCCGGTATGCACGGACAGCACCGCTGTCGGCAGTACGCAGCCCTGTATTTTCAGCGCCGAAATCAGCGGCAGTTCTACGGCAATAGAACAGCGGCCGTATCCTGTCACGTCGTTGACCAGCGCGATTTTCTTTTGACGTTTCATCTATGTATTCCTTCTTTGCTGCTTTTTAAAATGTACGGCTGTTGGGCAAATGACGCAGCGCCATGCCGGCTGCCAAAGCGACTGCCATATTGACAACGCCTTCGCCAATCAGTCCCGGAATCATGGGAATAGCCGAGGCAATGCTGCTGTACAATACGGCACCGGCAGCCGTATAGGATACGACCATCCAAGCCGAAGAGACAAAAAATGCCAAAACCATGCGGGCTGACAACAATTTGCACGGTGCTTTATCGGGCCGGACAATCCAAAACACGGCTTCTACCATGACCCATTTGATAATGAGCGTCGGAATAATCCAAATGGGAAAGCCGCCGATTAAATCTGCCAGTGCCGAGCCAATCGACGCGGCAAAGCATGCTTCCTTGCGGCCGATAAACAAGACGAGCAAATAAATGACGGCATCGCCCAAATGGGCATAGCCCAGAGGAATCGGGATTTTCGGCAAAAAGGTCATGATAAAAACAAAGGCAGCCAATACGGCTGTCAGGCAAAGCATTTTCGGTGAAACAGCTGTTTCTTTATTCATACAAACTCCTCCTATGCATACCCTGTATCGTCATACAATCAGCTTTGTGCAGTCTATCCCATGTAAAAGGCTGTTTGTACGGGTACGCGTTAATCTGTACCCTATTTTATTATATATATGCGTCGTCGTAAATGGGACAGATTTCGTTTTTTCTGTCCTTTTTTTAGGGTGCCTGCTTCTTACTGCCCATACATTGCCAAATGCGCAGAGAACGAGTACAATATAGATATAAATTGTTCTTTTGACTTATGCAGCAAGTTCACAGCATATAGGAGGTCTTTTTGATGTCACATTTACGCAGTATTCCCTTTGATGCAGCTTATCCGATGATTACCGTTCCCTTTTCCGGTGAAACCATAGAAGATGTCGGCGTTTCTGTCAAAGCCGTCATGAAGCATCCCTTTGATATGTTGGAATTTCAAGCCGGCACGTTTAACGGTGTCATCAACTTTACCCAGCTTTGGGATGTATTGACCCGTATTTCCATAGAAACGGATGAAGCGCCGATTCTCTTCTCGTGCGACATGCATGCCCTGCCGGAATATTATCAAACAGCCCGGGATTATGCTGATATTTTGTCTTTTGCCGTACGGACGACACAAATCGATACGGTCGCCATTGAATCGTTCCTGCCGCCGGACACGATTGCCGACATCGCCGACAAATGCATGGAATCCGATGTCATTCCTATGATTACGATTCGCCTGCAAGCCCACACAACGCCGGACATGATGCGCGCCCAGCTCGCAGATATGCTGGGATTGGACGTACACGTCTTCCACGTCGTCATGCCTGTATCTGCGATAGAAGAAATCAAGAGCATGGAAGACACGGCGGCAGCCTTCATGCAGGAACACGCCCATACCAACGTCATCATCCAGCCAGTCGGCGCCGTTGCCAAAGAGCAGCTGCTCCAAGGAAATACGTTCCATTCGCCGCTGCTCTTTGCCGCTGCCGGTACGGAAACGGACACCCTGCCGGACAGTGCCGCTCTCAAAGCTGCGCTGACTAAATAATCAAAGCGTTTCATCAGCCGTTTCTTCGGCCTGTACCGCAAGAGAAGCCATTTTCTTCTTGCTGTAGCGAATAAACGCATTGATAGCTGCCGAATGAATCTGATCTTTTTTCCAAACCAAAAAAGAACTGTTTTCTATAGGCGGCTCAATGGGCCGTTTGCACGTATGAGGCACGTCAAAATTAAAATCAAAGCTCAACGCCACACCCACGCCGGCTTCTATGAGCAGATACTTGTTGTACACCGACAAATTGGTATAGACGGCTTTGCTAATGTTAGGATACGACGGGCCAAACCAGTGCTCTATGCGGTTGCGCACCGATTCGCGGCTGGGCATAATAACGTTTTGTCCCTCCAAATCAGCCGGTGTAATCCGCTCTTTTGCCGTCAGCGGATGGCCTTCGGGCATAATCAAGACCCAAGGATCTTTGTCCGGCAGCGGAATAAAGCTGTATTTGCTGATATCGACAGGCGCAATGACAATGCCAAAGTCCAAAACTCCTTGTTCGATGCGTTCTTTGACATCATCGGCAATCCCTGTATATAACGAAAATTCGACACCCGGATAGGCTCTGCGAAAATCTGCCATACAGGACGCAACGTATGTAAGATTGATCGTCTCCCCGCAGCCAATAGCAATGCGGCCGGAAATCACTTCGTCCTGGCAGGTCATTTCCTGCTTTGTTTTATCGGCAAGCTCTACGAGTTCCTGTGCCCGGCGGCGCAGCAGCATGCCTTCTTCTGTCAGATGCACACTATGCTTGCTGCGGCGAAACAAGGTGACACCGAATTCTTCTTCCAGCTGCATCAGCTGCCGGGACAACGTCGGCTGCGTAATATGCAGCAGTTTCGCAGATTTGGTAATATTTTCTTCTCTGGCAACTACTAAAAAATACCGTAATACCCGTAATTCCACCAGTATTTCCCCCTTTCGGATATACTGGTTTTATTATATCACACAACAAACCAAGCTGTACCATACCGAGTTTTACGGTCAGACACTACGCTCTTTCTTAACACGTTTTTTGTTTACAGTTTGAAGAAAACGGCATCATAATAGGGCTGCAACCAAATGAACTAAACATTCTCATTTGGTTGCAGCCCCGTTACTATGCGGTTTTATGTGCATAATTTGTCACAGCATGATACTGAAACACGTTATGTGATAATCCTGTTTTTTGAAATTATCGTATCTTATTGGATATAGCTTAAAACAACGTCGGTCATCTTGGCTGTATCTGCCTTTTTAAAACCGTCTTTATACAAATCCGGTGTGCGCCAGCCGGCCGCTAAGGCGTCATCCACGGCTTTTTCTATGCTGTCTGCCGCAGCGTCTTCGTTGAGCGAATACCGCAGGAGCATCGCTGCCGAAAGAATAGTCGCGCAGGGGTTGGCAATGCCTTTGCCGGCAATATCCGGTGCCGAGCCGTGAATCGGTTCGTACAGGCTGGTCTGTTCGCCAATGGATGCCGACGGCATCATGCCGATAGAGCCGCCGAGGACAGCTGCTTCGTCGCTCAAAATATCGCCGAACAGATTGCTCGTCACGATGACGTCAAACTGTTTCGGATTGAGTGCCAGCTGCATAGCGCAGTTATCGACATAGAAATGATTCAGTGCTACATCGGGATAGGCTTTGGCTGTGTCTATAACAGTGCGGCGCCACAAGCGGGATGTTGCCAAGACATTAGCTTTATCGACAGATGTTACTTTATGGCGGCGTTTCTGTGCTGCCGTCATGGCAAACTTGGTAATGCGCTGTACTTCCGGTACGCTGTAGTTTTCCAAATCCCACGCCCGTTCTACGCCGTTATGTATTTCAGATTCGCAGCGGTCGCCAAAATAAATGCCGCCGACGAGTTCACGAACGATGAGGACATCCGTTCCCGTTACGATATCCGGTTTGAGCGGAGAATATTCTGCCAGTACGGCCGGTACTTTGACCGGACGGAGATTGACATACAATCCCAAGGCCTTGCGCAGTCCCAAAACGGCTTGTTCCGGACGCAGCGTCGGTTCTACGTTGTCCCATTGGTCACCGCCGACAGCACCAAACAAAATCGCATCTGCTTTTTTAGCTGCTTCAATCGTATCTTCCGGCAGCGGCGTGCCGAATTTATCATAGGCTGTGCCGCCGGCATCTTTCGTTTCAAAAGTCAAGCCGATATGATATATGTCATCTATTTTCTGCAGTACTTTGACTGCTGCATCTGTAATTTCTTTGCCAATTCCATCGCCGGGAATGACGGTAATATGTTTAGCCATTCTTATTTATACTCCTTTACATAGTTGATTAAGCCGCCTGCTTTAGCAATATCCTGGATAAAGCCCGGCAGCGGCGGTGCCTGGAAGGTATCGCCTGTCGTTTTATCGATGATTGTTCCTGTCGACAAATCGACGGATACGATGTCACCGGCTTTGATTTTTTCGACATCATCGCCAATTTCCAGCACAGGCAGGCCTACGTTGATGGCATTGCGGTAAAAAATACGCGCAAAGCTGGCTGCGATAATGACGGGAATACCTGATGCTTTAATAGCAATCGGCGCATGTTCACGGGACGAGCCGCAGCCAAAATTATGGCCGCCGACCATGATGTCTCCGGTTTTGACATTGGGTGCAAAGGATTCATCAATATCTACCATGCAGTGCGATGCTAATTCTTTGGGGTCAAAACTGTTCAAATACCGTGCCGGTATAATGACGTCTGTATCTATATTGTCGCCGTAGCGCCATACTTTTCCTTCTAAACTCATCTTAGTGTACCTCCTTCGGTGCTGCAATCTTGCCTAAGATTGCACTGGCAGCCGCTACCTGCGGACCGGCCAAATATACTTCACTGTCTACATGTCCCATGCGGCCGCGGAAGTTGCGGTTCGTCGTGGACACGCATTTTTCTCCTGCCGTCATGATGCCCATGTAGCCGCCCAGGCAGGGACCGCAAGTCGGTGTCGATACAGCACAGCCCGCTTTGATGAACGTTTCGATATAGCCGGCTTTCATGGCTTCCATATAGACGTGCTGGCTGCCGGGAATGACAATGCAGCGTACATTGGGGTGTACCGTATGCCCTGCAAAAATCTTGGCAGCAATCTGCAAATCTTCCAACCGGCCATTCGTACAGGAACCGATGACAACCTGGTCAATGGCGATGTCGCCAAACGTGCCGATAACTTTGGTGTTTTCCGGTAAATGTGGGAAGGCAACAACCGGTTTTAATTCGGACAAATTGATTTCGACAGTGCGGCAGTATACGGCATCGTCATCAGCTGTCACGATGTCGTAGCCGTCTTCTACACGGCCTTTTTCGTAGGCAATCGTCTGGTCATCTACAGGGAAAATACCGTTTTTAGCGCCAGCTTCAATAGCCATGTTGGCAATGGTGAAACGGTCAGTCATGTCCAGTGCCTGTACGCCTTCACCTGTAAATTCCAATGATTTGTACAGCGCGCCGTCGACGCCAATCATGCCAATCAACGTAAGCATGACGTCTTTCCCTGTAATGTCATCAGGTTTGCTGCCTGTCAGATGTACATTGATGGCTTCTGGTACTTTCAGCCAGACTTCGCCGGTTGCCATAGCGACGCCCAAATCCGTAGAGCCGACGCCTGTCGAAAAGCCGCCCAGCGCGCCATACGTGCAGGTATGGGAATCGGCACCAATCGTCAGCATGCCCGGAGCGACAATGCCTTGTTCCGGCAGCAGGACATGTTCAATACCGACGCGCCCTACTTCATAATAATATTTGATAGCGTGTTTTTTGGCAAAATCACGAACGATTTTGGCTAATCCCGCTGATTTGATATCTTTGTTCGGCGTAAAATGATCTGGAATCAAGGCAATTTTATTTTTATCAAAAACAGGCTTGCCAATTTTTTCAAACTCTTTAATGGCCGGCGGCGCCGTAATATCGTTGGCCAATACTCTATCTACTTTACAAGTAATTAACTCTCCGGCTTTGACCGCAGGAACTCCGGCGTGTTTAGCCAGAATTTTTTGTGTCATCGTCATTCCCATGTTTTCATTCCTCCATCTGTTGACCTTGTCAGTCAAGGTACATGTCTAGTATACGCATATCTATAGTCAAAAGCAATCTATGGCGGCAGCGGCTTAGTGCTGTCCGACAGATGCTTTAAATTCACCGATTTCTTCCGGATTGGATTTCAATGCCCGGAACGTCACGCGCTGCTTGATGCCGTCCATACGGTTGATAGCCGTGACAAACGCCAGGATAGACGCCGTAATCGTATCCGTATCGACACCGGCACCCCATGTCGTATGCCCATCTTTGTCGGTCAAGCCAAAGTACGCAATCCCGCGGGAGCTGTCTGCCCGGTCCAAATCATGTTCGCTGTATGCCAAGTTTTCGATTTCAATGCCATAGGCTTTGCAAATCGCGTTGCTGACAGCGTTCAGCTGGCCGTTGCCAGTGCCTTCCAAAATGACTTCTTCGTCGTTGGCTTTCAGCAAAATCTTGCCGGACCATTTGCCGTTTTTCTTCTGCAGCGAGAAGTTTTCGATTTTTAACGGCGCATCGGCATTCAAATAATTTTCTTCAAATACGTTGTAAATTTCAGCCGGCTTGAGTTCCTGATGCTGATGGTCCGATACTTCCTTGACAAAATAGCTGAAATCTTCACGCATTTTCTTCGGCATGTCGATGCCGTAGTTTTGTTCCATAATGAAGCCTACGCCGCCTTTGCCGGACTGGCTGTTGATGCGGATAACGTCCGAATCATACGTGCGGCCCACATCATGCGGATCGATATATAAGTACGGGCATGTCCAGTACTGTTCGTTGTTTTCTTCGCGGAAATGCATGCCTTTGGCAATGGCATCCTGATGAGAACCGGAAAATGCGGCGAACACGAGCTGGCCGGCATACGGCTGGCGGGCGTGTACGCGCATGCGCGTCACTCGTTCGTATATTTCCACTAATTTTGGCATATTGGAGAAATCCAGCTGCGGGTCTACGCCCAGGGCAAACATATTCATGCCAATCGTGACGATGTCGGCGTTGCCTGTGCGTTCGCCGTTGCCAAACAGCGTACCTTCAACACGGTCTGCCCCGGCCAGCATAGCCATTTCTGCATCAGCTACGCCTGTGCCGCGGTCATTGTGCGGATGGACGGACAATACGACGTTGTCGCGATATTTCAAATGCTGGGACATGTAGGCGATTTGGGACGCAAATACATGGGGCATAGACATCTGCACCGTAGACGGCAGGTTGATAATGGCTTTTCTGTCGGCTGTCGGTTTCCATACATCCAATACGGCATTGCAGACTTCCAAAGCGTATTCCGGTTCCGTGCCGGTAAAGCTTTCCGGCGAATATTCAAAACGGTAATTGGCACCGGCTTCGTCCGTCAGACGCTGCAGCAGTTTGGCTCCTTCTACGGCAATTTCTTTGATTTCCGCTTTGGATTTGCGGAATACCTGCTGCCGCTGTGCGAACGATGTCGAGTTATACACATGGACGATGGCGTTTTTGACGCCTTTCAACGCTTCAAAGGTTTTGCGAATGATATGTTCACGCGCCTGCGTCAATACCTGTACAGTGACATCATCGGGAATCATGTCATGGTCTACTAAATACCGCAGAAATTCGTATTCTGTTTCTGACGCTGCCGGAAACCCTACTTCGATTTCTTTAAAGCCCATGTCGACAATGGCTTTATAGAATTCAATCTTTTCTTCCAAGCTCATAGGAATGATGAGTGCCTGATTGCCGTCACGCAAATCAACGCTGCACCATACAGGGGCTTTGTCGGGATATTCTTTTTGAGTCCAGGACATATCTACGACGGGGGGCATAAAATAACCTTTTTTGTAATGTTCTACATGTTTCATACTGCATCTCTCCTATGATTATGGAATAAATTTGAAATAAATTAATTACACAATCAAAATAAAAAAAATCTTTCGCCTCTTGTAAGAGACGAAAGATTATACTTACGCGTTACCACTCTAATTCATACTCAATGTATGCACTCTATAGGTACGGACACAATCGTGCTGTCGATACCCTCCTGTTTATTAACGGCCAGGCCCCGGCTCCACCTACTCTGTATTTCAGCGAGCTGCTTAGAGACGAGTTCAGTTTCCTGCCATTGCTGCTTTCCACCGGCCAGCAGCTCTCTGTAAATTTTCAGAAACATACTAATTCTCTTCAACGCATTTTTATTTTGACTTGTTGATACGTATATTATCACAGGAAACAGGCTTTTGCAAGACATTTTTTAGAATTTTTTATCATATTTTTAACTTAAACCTTTAACTTTGAAAGTCTGTCTTGAATATTTATCACGATACATCGTGGTAAAACGTTAAACTTTTCACTTTAGCAGGAAACGGCCTGTTCGTTTCTGTTTGCATATTTTTTAGTAATGCTGCTGCATTTTTTGCATAAGCAGCAGCATGTTTCAGCAGCGATTTATCTGTGGTATATGCGGCAAAGGCCGGAGAGCCATTTGGCCGTGTCAAAACGCAGCATGCCTTCTTCCAGCTGCCACTGCCAGTTTCCGGTCGGCGTTCCCGGCGTATTCATGCGGCAGGACGCCGGCAGTGCCAGCGCATCCTGCATAGGGATGATAACGGTTTCAGCCTGACGACTGTATACGTACGCAACCATCGCTTTTACGATGTCCTGCGGCTGGGCGGTGTCCGGCAGGTGCAGCGTTTGGCGCAGCTGTGCCTGCTGAACCGGCGTCAGTTCTTCTTCGTACCATCCCAGACTGGTATTGTTGTCATGCGTGCCCGTATACGCCAGGCAGTTTTGCTCCGTATCCAGCGTGTATCTGCCGTCAGCCCGTGATTTCATATGAAAATGCAGCACGTTCATTCCCGGCAGATGCAGCGATTCTTTCAAGGCGCACACGTCATCCGTAATCAACCCTAAGTCTTCGGCTACCAAGGGAATCGACCCCAGTGCCTGATATACGGCTTGGAATAATTCTTTTCCCGGTCCTGGCATCCATGTTCCTTCTTTGGCAGTCTTTGCGTCAGCAGCGACCGCCCAGTACGCGGCAAAGCCCCGAAAATGATCGATGCGGATTTCATCTACGTGCCGCATCAAGTTGTGCAGCCGTTCTATCCACCAAGCATAGCCCGTTTCCTTCATCTTCGCATAGTTGTATAAGGGGTTGCCCCACAGCTGGCCTTCTTCGCAGAAATAATCGGGCGGCACACCGGCAACAGCCGTCGGATTGCCGGCGTCATCGAGCTGAAACAATTCCTGATGAGCCCAGCAGTCCGCACTGTTGTGCGCAATGAACATCGGCATATCTCCTAAAATAGAAATGCCGTTTTGCTGCGCATACGCATGAATATCCTGCCATTGCCGGTAAAAGATGTACTGCAAAAACTTGTAATGCGATATAGAGCCTGCCAGTTCTTTATGATAATAAGCCAGCCCCTGCGCCGTATGACGGCGAATATTGTCCGGCCACTGTGTCCAGGATATGCCGTGGAAAAACTCGCTGACAGCGCGAAATACAGCATAATCGTCGAGCCAATAGGCATTTTCTTTGCAAAATGTTTCGTAGGGCTTCCAATGGATGCGTAAATGCTTGTTGTGAGATAAGTCCCATAATGCTTCTTTTTTGCACTGCCACTGGTCTTCCGGCGTCTTTGCCTGCCGGGCACGGTCGTGAAACGCTGCCAAATCCTCAGCTGACAGCCAGCCCCACTCATGGAGCACATCCAAAGAAATCAGCCGTTCATTGCCGGCAAAAGCCGAACTGGACAAATACGGTGAATTGCCCAAAAGCGGCGGCGTCAGCGGCAGTATCTGCCATACACTCTGACCAGCTGTTTTTAAGAAATCAATAAACTGGTACGCTGCCTGGCCGAGATCTCCCTTGCCGTACAAAGAGGGCAGCGACGTCGGATGCAGCAGGATACCCGCCCGTTTATCTTTGCTTGGAGCACACTGCCAGACCTGCACCGTAAGCGGCGGCAAGGTTACCGTCACGTTTCCTGCGACGGTCTGCAGCGGTGCTGCCGCATCCAGCAATGACGTCAGCGTGCCGTACAATAAGCCGTCCGTCTGTATGGTTATCGTCTTTGCCGCCACGGTACTCATATTCATGGCAACCAAAAACCGGCCGTCATGGCTGTCTTTGCCAAAGACATCGTTTCCCCCTTCGATAGAACGTACATAGGCAAACACCGTGTCCGCTGCATATACGGGAATAAACCGTCCCGTCTGAAGGGCATCGTGTTCTTGCCGCAGCTTCGTGCATTGTTTTGTCCACTGCAGCAGTTCCGCATCTTCGTGTCCCCATGGATAGGTACGGCGGTTGTCCGGATCGGTACCGCCCGTTACGCCGGCTTCGTCGCCATAGTAAATACAAGGCGCGCCGGGCATAGTCATCTGCCAAGCTGTCAACAGTTTTACACGCTGTTTTCCTGTCGCTGCCGCACCGTCTTCCGGCGTCATCACCGTCAGGATACGCGCAATATCATGACTGCTGATTACGTTCAGCATGGCATACCAATGTTCTGCCGGATAGTTTTCTATGAGATGCATCAGCTGCCGCTGCATCTGCCCGGCATCGGTCTGGCCCAAGAGGAAATTCACGGCGATCTTCCGCAGGGCGTAATTCATGGCACTGTCTATATCATGGCCGCAAAGATATTCCCGCTGTTCGCTGTAACTGATTTTATTAGAGGCGTCTTCCCATACTTCCCCAATCAAGACCGCGTCGGGGTTTTCTTTTTTCATCGTCTGGTAAAAATCCCGCAAAAACGGCACGGGCAGCTCGTCAATGACATCGAGGCGCCAGCCGCTGATGCCCTGCTTCATCCAGTATTTGAGCACGCTGTTTTCATCATGAATGATAAAATCCATATAAGACGGCTCTGTTTCTTCTACATTGGGCAAATCTGCAACGCCCCACCACGATTCGTACGTATCGGGATACCTTTGAAAGCGAAACCAAGGATAGTACGGCGAATCTTTGGATTCATATGCCCCTGTGCTGTCGTAGCGGTGGAAGCGGTTGAAATAGATGCTGTCTGCGCCGGTATGACTGAATACGCCGTCCAGGATAACGGCAATGCCCATGTCTTTTGCTGTTCGGCAAAACGCCGCAAATTCTTCGTTGGTGCCCAAAAACGGATCGACACGATGATAGTCCCCCGTATCGTAGCGATGATTGCTGGCACTTTCAAAAATCGGATTGAGATAGATGGCCGTAACGCCCAAATCTTTTAGATAAGATAACTTTTCTTGTATGCCAGCCAGATTACCGCCAAAGAAATCATAATATCGTATGTCTCCGTTTTCCTTTTTCCAGTACGCAGGCAGATCTTGCCAATCACTGTGGATGACGGCGCCTGTTTTTCCGATCAGCGTGCTTTGTCCCTGAGAACTGCGGTAAAATCTGTCAGGAAAAATCTGATAGACAATGGCATGTTTAAACCAGTCCGGCGTCTTTGTCCGTTTATCGTATACCGTAATCTGGTACGACGGCGGCTCATGGTCGTATGTCATGCCTTCGCCGCCCAGTTGTTCCGGGTTGTTGCCGTAATACAGCGTATACCCATCGCCGCTGACAATAAAGTAATACCAAAGCAAACAGCCGTCTTTCGGCATCTGCAGGCTCGCAGTAAATGCCTGGCTTTCTTCATCCCAAACCATCGGCACCTTTGCTTCACCGGTATGGCTGTGCCAAAGCCGCACGACGGCCCGCTGTATCTGCTTGGGACAGCTTGACCGCAAACGCAGCGTTACGGCCGCATCGGTCGGCGCCGCGCCAAACACGGAGCGATAAAAAAACTGTTGTGAATGATGATATAATCCTAAATCCATACCTAACTCCTTTTGATAAAAGGGCTGCCGCAACGAAGCGGCAAGCCCTTTTTTTCGTGTATCTTATTTAGTAAGAACTGCCTGATACAGATTCATGTACGCCTGTGCAGACTGTTTCCAGCTGTAGTCACTTTCCATCGCATTTTTGACCAAATGGTCCCAAATAACGGTATCTTCATAATACCCTAAGGCCCGTTTTGCCGTAAACAGCAGTTCATGGGCATTAAAATTGGGGAAACGGAACCCATTGCCCTTGCCGGTATGTTTATCAAAGGGAACGACCGTATCATTCAAGCCGCCTGTTTCCCGCACCACCGGAATAGAGCCGTACCGCAGCGCAATCAACTGGCTCAAGCCGCAAGGTTCGTAGCGCGACGGCATGAGGAAAATATCGGACGCAGCATACACACGATGCGCCAATCCTTCATCAAACAAAATGTTGGCAGATACTTTGGTCGGATGACGCTGTGCCAATTCTCGAAAAGCCTGTTCATACCGTTCATCACCGGTACCAACAATGACCAGCTGTACTTCATCCTCTACCAATTCATCCATAATGCGGAGAACCAAATCCATTCCCTTATCTTCTACCAGCCGCGATACCATGGCAATCATGGGCACGCCGCGTTTGACACGCAGTCCCAATTCACGGCGCAGGGCATCTTTATTGACCCGTTTGCCGCTGCGGGCATTTTCCGTCGTATAGGTTTGTGCAATGTACGTGTCCGCTGCCGGGTTGTATGCCCTTTCATCCAAGCCGTTGATGATGCCGCGTACCCGGTTTTGGTTGTCCCGAATATACCCGTCCAGCCGTTCGCCAAAATACGGATACGTAATTTCTTTGGCATACGTCGGGCTGACCGTTGTAATATAATCAGCATAGACCATGCCGGATTTCATATAATTGACGCAGCCGTCGCATTCCAGATTGCCGTTGTCAAACAATTCCTGCGGCAGCCCAATAATGTCACGCATAATAGCCGGCGGGTAAATGCCTTGGTATTTCAAGTTATGAATCGTATAAATGATTTTCATGTTTTGATAATAGGCATCATGATAGAAATCTTCTTTCAAAAACACGCCCATGAGGCCCGTATGCCAGTCATTGCAGTGAATGATGTCCGGCTGAAAGCCCACATGAGGCAGCATGGTCAGCACGGCCCGGCAAAAATAGGCAAACCGTTCTGCATCATCGTCAAACCCATACAGGCGGTCGCGTTTGAAGTACCATTCATTATCCACGAAATATACTTTGACGCCGTCGATGTCGATTTCATCAATGCCGTAGTACAGCTGCCGCCAAGCCAGATTGACAATGCCTGTCGTGACCGATTTCATCTGAGATTTCCATTTGTCTTGAATCAAACTGTATTTAGGGATGACCAGCCGCACATCCATGCCGCTGGCAGCCAATGCTTTGGGCAGGGCGCCCATGACATCGGCCAAACCGCCGGTCTTAATGAAGGGGACCGCTTCCGATGCTACAAACAGCACTTTTTTCATGGGCAATCCCTCCTTTTTTTTGCTGGTATGATTCCGTATTGTCTTTTTCACCTATGTCACGTCCTTATTGTAATTCATTGCTCTTTTTTGTATTCTTCGCACTGCTGCGTTTCTTTGCCGCTCCAGCCGTCTTTTGAACACGGCCTGCCCGCTTAGACGTTTTCGTCGGGGCTGCGGCCTGTATGTTTTTTGTAGCTCTTGTATCTTTTAGTTGCAAATATATCGTTGCCAGCGGCGGCAGCGTCAGTTCCAGTGACTGATCCATGCCGTGCATCGGTATGGTCTGCGCAGCAAACTCGCCCTCGTTTAGCACATTGGAACCGCCAAAGGCTTCGGCATCGCTGTTAAACACTTCTACATACGTACCGGGACGAGGTACGCCAAAGCGATACCCATGGCGGACGACCGGCGTAAAATTGCAGACGACGACGGTCATATCCTCTTGGGTGCGGCCGCTGCGGAAAAAGGCAATCACGCTGTTGTCACAGTCATCGCAACTAATCCAGGAAAAGCCGGACCAGTCGCAGTCTTCCTGCCAAAATTCAGGATGGGTGCCGTAAAATTGATTGAGCTGCCGCACGTAGTCATGCATAGCTTTGTGCATCGGATAGTCCAACAAATGCCAGTCCAAGCTGTCGTCATATTTCCATTCAATAAACTGACCGAAGTCACTGCCCATAAACAACAGTTTCTTGCCGGGATGTGCCATCCAGTACCCATAAAACGCGCGCAGACCGGCAAATTTCTGCCAATAATCACCGGGCATTTTATCCAGCAGCGAATGTTTTCCATGGACGACTTCATCATGCGACAACGGCAGGATAAAGTTTTCGGAAAAAGCGTAGCACAACGAAAAAGTAATCAAGTTGTGATTGTCTTTGCGGAACAGCGGGTCCATCGCCATATACCGCAGCATGTCGTTCATCCAGCCCATATTCCATTTGTAGTTGAATCCCAAACCGCCCATATCGACAGGTTTGGTAACCAGCGGCCAGGATGAAGATTCTTCCGCAATCATCAAGGCCTGAGGAAATTCACGAAAGACAGCGGCATTCAAATGCTGCAAAAAGTCAATGGCTTCCAAGTTTTCCCGGCCGCCGTATTTATTCGGCTGCCACCGGCCGTCTGCATGGCCGTAATCCAGATAGAGCATGTTGGCGACGGCATCTATCCGCAGTCCGTCGATATGAAACTGGCGCAGCCAAAACAAGGCGCTGGAAATCAGGAATGACTGTACTTCCGGCCGGCCGTAATCAAAATTCATCGTATCCCATTCTTTGTTTTCTGCCAGTATTTCATTGCCCGATTCGTAGCAGGGCTGACCGTCAAAATACCGCAGCCCATGGGCATCCCGGCAAAAATGTCCCGGCACCCAGTCCAAAATGACACCGATGCCCTGCCGATGGCAGACATCAATCAGATACATCAAATCTTCCGGCGCGCCGTAGCGGCTGGTTGCCGAAAAATAGCCTGTTCCCTGATACCCCCAAGAACCATCAAAAGGATATTCGCAAAGCGGCATCAGTTCGATATGGGTATAATGCATGTCTTTGACATACGCCGCAAGGTCTTGGGCTATGTCGCGGTACGTCAGCATGTTGCCGTCGGCATCCCGCTTCCATGAGCCAAGATGCACTTCGTACGTCAGCATGGGCTGGCTGTACGAATCATAGCGACAGCGGCTTTCCTGCCATTTTTTATCTTTCCATGCATAATGCAGCTTCGTGATTTTAGATGCCGTATGCGGGCGGACTTCCGACGCAAAGGCATAGGGATCGCTTTTTAATATGACATCACCTGCTGCCGTTGTAACCGCATATTTGTAAATATCCCCTTCTTTCAGGCCGGGAATATACGCAGTCCAAATACCGTCGCCATACTCGCTCCGTTTCATGGGATGAGCCGCTGTATCCCATTGGTTAAAATCGCCGACGACGCTGACAGCCTGGGCATGCGGTGCCCAGACAGCAAAGCGTACACAGGATTTACGACGAAATACGGTAAAATGTGCGCCAAACAGCTGATAACTGGCATGATTGGTGCCTTGATGGTATAAAAAGGTGCTGTATTCATCAATCGCGTTGCGTTTCATTGGGCATTCCCCCTGACCTTATACATTGACGGGATGAATATGCCAAATAGCAGAAGCATACTCCTGAATCGTCCGATCGCTGGAAAAATAGCCGGAATGGGCAATATTGACCGTGCTGGAACGAAGCCAGTCTTCTTTTTGTCCGTAGCGGCGGGCTATTTCTTTTTGGGCGTCACAATAGGACGCAAAATCTTTTAACACAAAGAATTCATCATTTCTATCCAGCAACGATTCATACAGCATGCCAAAATGTTCGCCATTCAGTGTTCTATCTACTAAGGCATTCATCACTTGACGGATATTTCTATCGGTGCTGTACATGTTCCAAGACGAATAGCCGCCGTGCATATAATAATTTATCACTTCATCTGCCCGCAGGCCAAAAATAACGCAGTTGTCATCGCCTACTTCCCGATGAATTTCTACATTGGCGCCATCCATGGTTCCCAGCGTAATTGCTCCGTTCATCATAAATTTCATATTGCCTGTGCCGGACGCTTCTTTGCCGGCTGTTGAAATCTGTTCACTGACATCGGCTGCCGGGAAAAGCAGCTGTCCCAGCGAAACATTATAATTCTCTAAAAACAATACCTGCATTTGCTTGCTGACCTGCCGATCTCGGTTAATCATATTGGCTACGACATTAATCAGCTTAATCGTCTGTTTAGCTTCGCCATATCCGGCTGCCGCTTTACCGCCAAACAAATAGGTTCGCGGCGTAATCTGCATGTCTGGATGTTCTTTTAGCTGGTAATACAAATGCAAAATATGCAAAATATTGAGGAGCTGCCGTTTGTATAAATGAATCCGCTTAATTTGGATGTCAAAAATAGAATCGGTTCGTACTTTTATATCATACTTGCTCTTGATGTAGTTTGCCAACACGCCTTTCCGATAGGTCTTGACCGCATCTAACTGCTGCAAAAATGCACAGTCATTCTTAAACGCTTCCAGCCCGGACAACTGCGCCGGCTCTTTGTGCCAACCGGTGCCAATAGCGTCATCAATCAGCGTGGTCAGCTGCGGATTGGCCTGAATCAGCCAGCGGCGGTGGGAAATGCCGTTAGTTTTGTTGGAAAACCGATTGGGGAAACAGGTATAAAATTGATGCAGCGTCGAATCTTTTAAAATCTGCGAATGTATTTCTGCTACACCGTTGACGCTATGGCTTCCCAATACAGCCAAATGAGCCATATGTACCTGCCCATCCCACAAAACAGCTACATCACGGGCCTTATTTTCATCTCCCGGATACCGTTTTCGCACCTCTTTCAGCCAGCGTCTATTAATTTCATCAATAATAAGGTAAATCCGAGGCAATAACGACTGGAACATGGGAATAGACCATTTTTCCATTGCTTCCGGTAAAATCGTATGATTCGTATACGCCACGGTCCGAACGGTAATCTTCCAGGCATCTTCCCACGTCATGCCTTCTTCATCCATAAAAATCCGCATCAATTCCGGAATGACTAATACGGGATGGGTATCATTGATGTGAATGCTGATATATTGGTCAAAATGATACAGGCTCGTCTTGTATTTTGCTTTATAGTAACGGACGATACTCTGCACGCCGGCTGAAACAAAGAAATATTCCTGCATCAAGCGCAAACGCCGGCCTTCTTCCGTGCTGTCATCCGGATAGAGAAAGCGGGAAATCTGCTGTACATGATCTTTATAGCGAAACGCCCGGTGGCGGTCCCCCATAGACAGCTCACGGTACAAATCCTCACGGGAATATTCAGCACGCCACAAGCGAAGCGTATTGACCGTGTTGTTGTGATACCCGATAATCGGCACATCATACGGCACTGCCCGCACAGACGAGTACTTTTCGTAGATACATTCCAGTTTTCCCTCATCAGTCGGCCGCATGTACGCATTGCCGCCAAACCGGACATTGACAGCTTTATCCACACGCTTAACTTCCCAGGGATAGCCATGCACCAGCCAGTTGTCCGGCAGTTCTACCTGCTGGTCATCGACAATTTTTTGATTAAACAAGCCATACTGATAGCGGATGCTGCAGCCATGTCCCGGCAGCTGCAGGGCAGCTAAGGAATCAATAAAGCAGGCCGCCAGCCGGCCCAAACCACCGTTGCCCAAACCAGCATCCCGTTCCTGCGGGATGACATCATCCAAATCCCAGCCCAGCTCTTTTAAGCCGTCCCGGCAGATATGTTCCATATCTACGCCAATTAAATTGGATTCCAACAACCGTCCCAGCAAGAATTCAATCGAAAAATAATATACCTGCTTGGCTTTTTCTTCGACATATTTTTCTTTGGTATGCATCCAGTCTTCACTGACTAAATCGCGGACCATATAGGCTACGGTTTGATATACTTCGTTTAATGTCAGGTCATGCAGTTCTTTTTCCCACAATATGTGGGCTTTTTTGGTAAATATCTTCTTAAATTCTTCCTTATTCTGCCATTTCCTCATTATTTTCTAAGCCCCTTCTTAAATGACGCTGTATTTTCCAATACACAATGGTTTTTCTTTCGTCCCCGTCAGCACGGCTTCCGGCTGAATCACTGTATTCTTATCACAAATGACATAATCCAGTTCTGCATCGTCACCAATGCTAGTGTGCTGCATGACAATGCTGTTGCGAATAACTGCATTTTTGCCCACTTTTACTTTACGGAACAAGATGGAATTTTCGACCCGTCCTTCAATAATACAGCCATTAGCAACCAAGGAATTGCTGACATGGGATTCTTCCATATATTTAGCAGGCGCTTCATCTTTGATTTTCGTATAGATATGCCGCTGGTTGTCCAGGAGAAACAAATCATGCCATGTTTTGGCATGCAATAAATCCATATTGACCTGGAAATACGATGCAATCGAATCAACGCGTTTGGCGTACCCTGTATATTGGTATCCAAACATGCGCAGCCGACCGACGTTGCGTTTTAAAATATCCGTAATCAAATAATGATATCCTTTGGCATAGGCTTTACGAATGGAATGCTGGAAAATCCGGCTGTCTATCAAAATACCCCGCTGATATAAATTTTCCCCCGCTTTTATGGATTCTCTCGATTCGATATTGGTAATTCTGTCCCGGTCATTGACAGTAATCGCATAGCCGCTGCGGTTACTGTCTTCGGTCTGTTTTTGGTAAATAATCGTTACATCAGCATTATGCTGACGGTGAAAATGAAGGACTTCGTCATAATCAATATTCTGCACCGTATCACAGCCAGTTAATAAAATATATGGTTTGTCTCCTCGTTCGACGAATAACAGATTATTATAGTACGCTGCCACATCCCCTTCGACAGGATGCAGTACTTCTTCTACCGAAGCAGGCAAGTAAAATAAACCGTCTCCCTTTCGTGCCAGTCCCCATTCTTTCCCAGAACGGATATGGTCCAATACAGACCGTGATTGTGAAGACAACAACAATCCTACATTAGCAATACCTGCATTAACAATATTAGACAAGGTAAAATCAATCAAGCGAAATTTTCCACCTATAGGAATCGTCGCTAAGGGACGTTTTTCATTCAATTCACTGAGTACGGCATCATTTCTCAAATTAAGTAATGCAATCATATCACTGCTCATCGCTTATGCCTCCTTTTGGGCTTTGCCCTTTTTCATTTCGTCATTACGGCCCAAAACAGCGACCGAACCATCTTCATTATGTACAACGGCTCCTTCATGAATCGTGCACCGTTCGCCAATAATCGCTTTATCCACAATAGCATTTTTTTTGATAACTGTTCCAGGCATAATCACAGAATTGCTTACTTTGGCACCTTTTTCAATCGTCACGCCGTAAAAAATAACAGAGTTGATGACATTGCCTAAAATAGCCGACCCTTCTGCCACCAGCGAACTCTTGGCACTGCCTTCCGGCCCAATAAAATGAGGCGGCATGCTCTGGTTGGCAGAATAAATGCGCCACTGCGGGTTGTTCAAATCCAGCGGCGGTTCATCGGCAATCAAATCCATATTTGCCTGCCACAAGCTGTCAATCGTGCCGACATCTTTCCAATATCCTTCAAAAGGATACGCGTACAGCGGCAGCTGATCGGCCAGCATAGCAGGAATTACGTTTTTCCCAAAATCGTGTTCGGACGTTTCATCCTGGGCATCTGCCTGCAAGTATGATTTCAGTACATCCCGGTTAAAAATATAAATCCCCATGGATGCCAAATTGCTTTCCGGTTTAGCCGGTTTTTCTTGGAATTTATTAATCCGCATCGTATCGTCGGCTACCATAATGCCAAAACGGCTGGCTTCATCCCACGGAACGCGAATTGTGCCAATCGTCACTTTCGCTTCATGTTTTTTGTGAAATGCCAGCATCTTCGCATAATCCATGGAATAAATATGATCGCCTGACAAAATCAGCACGTAATCATCGCCGACCATATCGACAAAATTCAAGTTTTGATAAATCGCATCAGCTGTTCCCCGATACCAATTCGAACCGCCGTCACTCGTATACGGCGGCAGTACAAACGTACCGCCTGTATCGGAATCCAAATCCCACGAACTGCCATTACCGACATACCAATTCAATTCCAACGGCTGATACTGCGTCAAAATGCCTACCGTGCCAATCCCGGAATGGCGGCAGTTGCTGAGCGGGAAATCAATAATCCGGTATTTCCCGCCAAACAGAAGACCGGGCTTTGCTTGATCTTTCGTCAATACGCCAAGACGGCTTCCTTTTCCTCCTGCAAGAATCATAGCCAGGCAATTGGATTTTCTCATACAAAATTCCTCCTTAACGAAAGAAATCTCAGGTTTTTGTATATGTATCATAGCCATAAAATCACACTGTCAATCCCATCAGACTTCTTTCTGTGTATTCCGTTAATACTATATATGTAAATATAGAATATTATACGCTAATTATACACCATTTCTTCTGTAAAGATAAAGGAAAATCAGGCCGCAAAATAAGTGTTTTCTGTATTATATGCAAATTTTTACATCGTTATTACAAAAGCACATAAAAAAATATCGTTTACATTCATGCTACGCATATATGCAAACGATATTTATAAAATTTCATCGAGAAGAATGAGGCATTCATGGAGCCAGCCCATCACGCGGATACATTTGCACTACGTCCTGCTTGGTATCCCAAACAGCACAGGATTCGCTAAACGTATGGCGGCGTGCTGCCTGCCATGCATGCTCTTTTTTGTTCGTGTATATTAGAATCTGAAGCCAACTTGTACGTCCCACGTATTGTCTTTAGTGCTGCTTCCTTTTTGATACTGGTAATGGGCACCGAGTGTCATAGCCGTATTGGCTGCTTCAAAGCCTACTCTGCCGACGAAATGGTTTTCTGCCAATTCGGAAGAGAAAGCATTTGATGCCGTTCCCAGACGTACCGTTTCGTTGATCTCTTTATCTCCGGCAGCAAACACATACCCTACTTCAACAACGGGTGTGTATTTCCAAGCACCGGATTGTGTTGTATGGCGGAACGAAACGCCAATCGGAATATTCCAAAGGTTGGCATTGTCCATATCATGGCTGATGCCGAGGCTGTCCGTAAAAGTATCTGTCTTGACCTGCATGTACCGCAGACCAATGTACGGCGTCCAAAGAGAATGTCCGGACGCGATGTCTTTTTCTGCACGAACGCTGGCATACCAAGCTGAACCATCAGGAGAACCTGTCAGTTTTTTGCCCAAATTGTACTGAGTCAAGTCATTGTCGCTGCGGACATAGCCCAAGTCAGCACGATAGGTCATATCGCCTGCCGTAATGTCATGGTACAGGCCAATGCCATAATATTTGTTGTCATTTTTCGTATAGGCATTATTACCGTAAGACGTAATATCCCCTTTAGCATACGCAAAGGCTGCGCCTGTACGCGACGTATCGGTCGTGTGGAAATCACCGCCAATGATAACGCCGTTATACTTCAAATCGTAATTGGCTTTTGTATTGCCTGCCGTAAATCCATCTACGGTCTTATCCTGGCGAAGATAGGATGCCCAAATGCCGTGTTGTTCACGGTCATGATTGGTAATCATCGTATCCAAATCCTGAACAAAACCATACGTGCCATACGCAACACCACCGAGTGATGCCATCATAGCTGCACTGTCAAAAGCAGCGGCACCTTTTTTGGCATCTCCGTTGGTAGCCGCACCAAAGGCCGTATTGAAAAATGCACCAGCTGCCGTTGTTTTATCTTGTGTGGATGCGTACTGAATCAAATTGGGAATCATAGAATATTGTGCGTATTGTTTCACAGCATCTTCGTTTTTCTTGAAGACAACCGAGCCGTCGTCTGCTACGGTACCTTCTATAGAGATATTATCCCCATATACTTGCTGCCACAGCGAGCCATTGTATTGATTATTGTCTGCATCGCCTACTACAATAGCATTTTTCAAACTGTATTTTGTCGTCTTGTCGGCTTTGGCATCACTGATAAACAATTTGGCACCTTTGTCAATCGTAACACTGTCTGCACTGTCAGCTTTGACAATCGTCTGTACGTTTACCATCGGCTGTGCCGCCAGAGTCATGACATTGGTTTCTACTGCCTGAGTATACGCAGAAGATGTATCGGAAAAGGTAATATGAGCCTTGTCCTGTACGGTAATCGGTGTATTGATATGGGCTTCGTCGTTAAATGTAACATCAATAGCCCCCTGCAAATCTACTGTACCATTGAGATACGTTTTGCCATTAAAGATAATAGAGCCTGTATCTGCTGACGTTTGACCTTTATCTTCTACATTCAGCTGACCATCAATATGAGCTTCCCCGTTAATCGTGCTTTGAGAACCTTTAGAAACAGTAAATTCGCTGTCACTGCCTACAACATTTAAATTATTGACAGTCAAATTAACAGACCCCAACAGTTGGATATCACTGCCATTTTTGATAGTCAAATCACCTGCATTGAACTGAATTTGGTTTGCTGCATTTGTATTTTCAACAACTAATGAATTTTTGCCGTCAATCGTAGTCGAATTTGCTGTGACTTGAGAATCTCCTTTAATATACAACGTATTTTTTATGTTGTCAGTATTAGCAATTTCTATATTATCAACAGAAGCCGTGGTATCTTCAAGAGTAATGGCATTATCAGTTTGTGTTGTATTCGATGAATCTCCTACATGCAAGGTACCGCCAGTAAGCGTACTGCCATTAAAATTAATTTCACCACTATTGACCCATGCACCGCTGCTCTTGACAGTGGCATTATTTATATGGATAGTGC
>SAMEA104315436__coassemble_759_pt1 | contig 50917 bp, 41 predicted proteins | sample SAMEA104315436__metabat2_low_PE_041 | metagenome-assembled genome bin SAMEA104315436 (sample SAMEA104315436) | gut metagenome | biome: Monkey gut; feature: monkey-associated habitat; material: faeces | place: China | collected 2013 | reverse complement strand
CCTCGCACTCTGGCGTTCATTCGATTCTTACATTGTTTAGTTTTCAAAGGTCATCGCCGTCTTGCGACGGCTTGTATATCTTACCAAACTCACAAGAGCTTGTCAAGGACTTTTTTTCGGAAGAATTGAACAATTCTTCACATCCTCATCAAAAGACACATTCCGTCTTTGCCAAGGCCCTTCTTAGTGCCCCGTTCCCGACGGCTTGATTAGTATATCGCAAATAACCACCTCTGTCAACTACTTTTTTACATTTTTTTGACATAGCTGTTCTTTTCGCTGAAATTCCATCCTCAATCTATTCCCCATTATATGTATATATAGTATAATTTATCATAGTAATATTAGTTTTAATTATCCGCTGTAAAGGAGTTGTTATCATGAACAAAAAACTAGTAGTCTTGGCAACTGCTGCCATTGCTGCTGCCACACTGCTGGCAGGCTGCGGCTCATCGGGAGATAAAAAAGGAGCTGATACAGCCGGTTCAACATTCACCGTAGGGATGGAACCTACATTCCCTCCGTTTGAATTTACAGAAGAAGACAAGTATATTGGCTTCGATATTGACTTTGCACAAGCTGTCTGCGATAAAATGGGCGTGAAAATGGAAGTCAAAAGCATGGGCTTTGATGCATTAATTCCAGCTTTAAAGAGCGGTCAGATCGATATGATTGCTTCCGGTATGGACGCTACACCGGAACGGGCTAAACAAGTAGCGTTTACGACACCGTATTTCCATGATGGCTATTCGGTCGTTGTCCGTAAAGACAATACGGCTATCCACGGCTTCAGCGATTTGAAAAACTGTGTAGTCGGTTCGCAAGTTGGTACCAAAGGGGTCGAATTGGCACAAAATGCCGGTGCTACGGTCAAACAGTATGATGCCAACAGCCAAGGCTGGATGGAGCTGAACAGCGGTACTTGTGACGCTGTAGTCATCAACACGTCCGTTGCGCTGTATTACTTGAAAGAAGGCGGCGACAAAGACTTAAAATTAGCCGGCGACTCGCAGCTGGCACCTGACGGTTTAGCTATGGCTGTCAGCAAAGATAAACCGGAACGTTTGGAAAAAGTAAACAAGGCTATCAAAGAATTGAAAGAAGACGGCACCTATGCTAAATTGTATCAAAAATGGTTTGGCGTAGAACCCCCTGCAGATAACTAATGTATTCCACGTATATTTTTGACTTTGATTATACCCTGGCCAACTCCGAACAGGGTATCGTCATGTGTTTTGAAATGCTCTTTGCCGACGAAGGATACGGCCCGTTTCCCCGCCAAACGATTTGCCAAACAATCGGCATGACCATGTATGATGCAATGGCACAACTGACAGGAGAAACCAATCCGCATCGCATCAACGAGCTGATTCATTTGTACAAGGTTCGGTATTCTGATAAATATATGGTAGCCAATACCCACTTGTATCCGCAGACACGGCCCATGCTGACTCGTCTCAAAGAAAAGGGCGCCCGGGTTTGTATTGTATCTACCAAGACCCGTTCCCGCATTCAGCAAACGATTGACAAAGAACAGTTAAATGCGCTAATTGACTGCGTCATTGGCATAGAAGATGTCCGTGAAGCTAAGCCGTCTCCTCAGGGAATCCAGACGATTCAGTCACGCTTTCACCTTCCTTTGGAAGAAATACTGTACATCGGGGACAGCCTGATTGATGCGCAGACTGCCGCTAACGCTCATGTAGATTTTGCCGCTGTGACTACAGGCACTACATCTGCTGCTGATTTTACCGTTTGGCCGCACGTTCAAATCATGCACGATTTGAGCGAGCTGTTATAAAGTATGTATGAAAGAGGGATTTGTTATGAACAAGAAATATGTTTCCATCATCGCAGCTTCCATGGCTGCGCTGACGCTTCTCGCAGGCTGCGGCAGTTCAACGACTACCAAAGACACGGCCGAAAAAGAACAAAAAACATTAGTCGTCGGGACGGAACCAACGTTCCCGCCATTTGAATTTACAGAAAATGACAAAGACGTCGGCTTCGATATCGACCTGACACAAGCTATCTGCGACAAACTCGGCTATAAAATGGAAGTCAAAAACTTAGGTTTTGACGCCTTGATTCCTGCATTGAAAAGCGGCCAGATTGATTTAATTGCCGCCGGCATGGACAGTACGCCGGAACGGCAGAAGCAAGTCGATTTCACAGACGTCTACTTTAAAGGCGGCTATACGATTGTTGTCAAGAAAGACAATACCGATATTTCAGGATACGATGGGATTACAGGCAAGACCGTCGGTGCCCAGGTCGGCTCCAAAGCTGCTGATTTTGCCCGCGAACACGGCGCAAATGTCAAAGAATTTGACACGAACAGTCAGGGCTGGCTGGAATTGGAAGCCGGTACGTGTGATGCCGTATCCATTGATAGTGCCGTAGCAATGTACTATTTGAAACAAGGCGGCGACGCCAAATTGAAACTGGTCGGCGAACCGATTACATCCCGCGGCGTAGCCATGGCTATCAGCAAGGACAAACCGGAACTGCGCGATAAAGTCAACAACGCCTTAAAAGAATTAAAAGCAGACGGTACGTATGCCAAGCTGTATAAGAAATGGTTTGGCGTAGAACCGAAAAACTTAGACTAATATATCCGTTTATTTTTACACAAAAAGCACTTGCCAGCTGGCAAGTGCTTTTTTGTGTATGCAATATTAATTTCCATAGATTGTCGGTGTATATACCCGTCTTTCGCTCTTTTTCTTCGTCTTTTGTTTTTGTTTTTCTTTCTTGCTTTCTTTGCTGTCTTTTGAAGATACAGTGCTTTCTTGTTTCTGAACCGCTTCTTTCGTATCAGAAGAACCGTTTTCTTTTTGTGCTGCCTGTGCTTTGGCGGCTAACTCTGCTTCCCGGCGTATTTTTTCCTGCAGTGCCCGCTGCGCAGCGGCATCATCGGCAGCTTGTTGCAGGTCTTTATCCGGCACGACAATAATGCGAACCGGCAAGTTGGCAGCTCCCGGCGGCATCATGTGCATGATGACATCGGTTCCGGCAGGTACCGTATCCAAATACTGCATCGCGTAGGGATTGTCTTTCCCCATGCTGAGTCTATCAGAAGGCAATTCAACAATTTTTCGCACTTCTTTTTGCTGGGCATCTGTATATGACAAATCCATGACGCCGGCATATTCGCCCCCCATAGGATTAAAATACAAATGCAAATTACCTTCCCCTTTAGTCCGCAGCCGTATCGTATAATTGACACCATAATTGCCAACATTTTTGGATACACGGTCATCCATTACATCGCGTCCTACTAAAAAACGGTCCAACACATCACCGGCAAGGCGAATATAGCCAATACCGTCCAAAGAAGAATACGGAATTAACGTGCTGATATAGCGGTCCTTACCCCAAAAAGTCCCACGCAGTTGTACCGAATCACTTGGCAAATACAGTTGTTTGCGCACAAACAGGAGCGGATTGTCTGCAAACGGCAGAATCATAGAAGAAACATACATAGCCGTCGGCAGTTCCATATCTACTATGCCGGAAAACAACTGGTCCGGCAGGACTTTCACATTATTCAGCCGCTTTCCCAACAGGGCATATCCATGAGCTGGCACAGTTACCTTATTGACCGTATTGTTTCCTTCATAATACAGCATAGACAGTTCCTTGCCGACTTCATAATATTCTGTACTCGGCTGTGCATATTGACAGCTTTTCAGAATGACTTCCTGGTCACTGTCTTCCGGATTATAGGCAATGACAACAATTTTGCGCGGGATATTGCTTTGATTGACATGATAAAAATACATGCGGCAGTCACCGCTTACTTTGTCACCGTATAATATGCCGCTTCCTTCGGGATATTCCGGACTATCTGAAAACAACAGCGTTCCCGTATTGACCGGTTCCGTCATCGCAATAATACCCATATGCGCATTGACAATATGATTCATCGTATCGGCATCACTCGGATTAGGGCTGGCTGCCGTACATGCAGATACTGTCATCAACGCAAATACACTCATAATATATTTAAAAAACTTCATTCGTTTCATCTTTCTCTTTTCCTTCTAACTGCATAGCTATCGCAGCGATTTTTTTGAATCGATGGGACAATCCTGATTTCGTTAATCCCGATAAAACAGCCAACTCACTCATCGGCGCTTCCGGATGACTAAGCCGCAGTTCCGCCGCTTCCTGCAGTTTAGCTGTCATTTGGCTGTACTTGCCGGAAGCCTGTATTTTTTCAATATCGCGCCGCTGCCGAATGGCTGCGTCTACGGTTTTCTGCAGATTAGCAGTTTCACAATTCACTACACGATTGACATTATTTCGCATATCTTTGACGACGCGCACGCTTTCAAAATCCAAATAGGCCTGCGTCGCTCCGACATACTGCAAAAAAGCAGATACGCCATTGCCTTCCTTGACATAGACGAGATAATCGCCTTTGCGGTCCGTCATTTTTGCAGGGACATGAAACCGCCGCATAATCTTCAACAATTTTTGAGCAAACAGCTCGTTGCCTGTCAGCAGTTCCAAATGATAGTCGCCTTTGGGCTGATTGACCGAGCCGCCGCCCATAAAAGCGCCCCGCAAAAAAGCACGCTGGCAGTCGGCATTTTTTAAATCAATCGTCGCAAATTCTTCCGCTCCCGGAAACAACGACAAGGTCTTTAAGACATGCGTACTGGTTTCCGTCGGCGGCACACGCAAAATATAGTAATTTTTTTTGCGCAGCCGCAGGCCCTGTCGTACTCGCACTTCCGGACGGATAGGAAAGGACTGGCGCCACATTTTTAACGCTTTGCGGGCTACGGCATTATTCGATGTGCTGAATTCAATGCCTATACAGCCCCGCGAGCCCAATATCAATGAACCGCCCATACACAACAACGCCGCCAGTTCAGCATAGCGGCAGGCGGCATTTTCCGGTTGATAGTGGGCAATTTCATTTTTTACCTCTTCGGCAAACGACACAACGCCCACCTCCTATTGGTGTTTAAAATTATATCGTTTCAAATAATAATGCAGCAATTCCGGCGACAAATCCGTCCGCAGCGCATTAATCAAATCAAACAACACATTGGCTAATTTTTTCGTATCATGGGTAGCTCCCGTTTCTTTATTGACCAAATCAGACAGAATGAGCGTTGCCCCGGCCTGACTGACTTCTTTTTTGTCAATAATGACCGGATGAGAACCGGCCGCAGCATACCGCTGCAGAATAGCCGTATCAATATTGCCGTTGTTGGCAATGACAAAGTCAATCACTTGTCTTCCCAGCTGCCGATGTATTGCCTTGACATGATCGGCTACGGAATAATCATCTGTTTCACCGGGCTGCGTCATGACATTGCAAATATAAATCTTCTTAGCCGTACTGCTGCAGACTGCTTCTGCTATTTCCGGCACGCACAAATTAGGCATAATACTGGTATATAAACTGCCCGGCCCCAGCACAATCGCATCGGCACTGCGAATCGCATCTACAGCAGACTGTACAGCCTTAGGCTGTTCCGGCGTCGTAAATACGCGCTTGATTTTGCCGTGCGCATGCGGTATTTGTGATTCACCGCGAATAATCCGGCCATCTGTCAGTTCCGCATTCAAAGAAATTTTTTCTGCCGATGACGGGATGACTTTCCCGCGCACTTTCAAGACCTTGCTCGTCGCATCCATCGCTTCTTCTACATCCCCCAGGACTTCGATCAGCGCAGCGATAAATAAGTTGCCAAAACTATGACCGGTCAAATTGCCGGAGCCGCCAAAGCGGTGGGCAAACAGTTTTTCCATCAATCCTTCTTTATCTGCCAAGGCAACCAAGCAGTTGCGCAAATCGCCGGGAGCGATAATATCCAAATCCTGACGAATACGGCCTGTCGAGCCGCCGTCATCAGCCACTGTTACGACTGCCGTCAAATTATAGGTTTTAGTCTTCAATCCCCGCAGCATGACAGACAGGCCCGTACCGCCGCCGATAACGACTACCTTTGGGCCTTTGGAAAGCTGGATGTTGGACAATATCAAATCGCTGATATTGCCCGATTCATTGGGCATAACGACGCCGAGCATCGTCCGTATCAGCCGTTTCGTAGACCAGCCCATAATCAGAACGCCGACGCAAAGAACAACAATGCCCAATGTCGCCAGCACAGTATAGTTGTAATGTCCCGTAATTTCGTACAACATGCGGAACATCCATTCTTCAATCTGGCCAAGCCATTGATAATTAAAGGTCAGGACGAGTCCAAAGCTGGTAGCCATCATGCCCAGGCCAAAAATAAAAAGCCAGCGTTTGATATGCAGTCCCGGATGCAGCCATTTAAAAAAACGCATGTGCTGACACCTCCATTATTCTCCTTCGTACCCCGGCGCGTCTTCCTCTACTTCATTTTTATAAAGATCTCGATGTTCAATAGTAACATCAACGCCCGTTTCTTTCAGATGCTTGTACATCGCTTCTGCCATACATACACTGCGATGCATGCCGCCGGTACAGCCAACAGCAATGACGAGCTGGCTTTTTCCTTCCCGTTCGTAATTAGGCAGAAGAAAATCAATCATATCAAACCATTTTTTCTTAAACGCTGCGGTAATCGGGAAACTTTCGACATAGTCCCGTACAGCCGGCACGCGTCCTGATTTATGGCGGTATTCTTCAATATAATAGGGGTTGGGCAAAAAGCGCACATCATCGACAATGTCGGCATCAATAGGCATGCCATGCTTAAAGCCGAAGGAAACGACTGTTACATTCATATTTTTTTTGCCGTCATTAATGGCATATTTCTTGACTAAGATTTCTTTTAATTCTTTGGGCTTCAAATTGCTCGTGTCAATAATAAAATCAGCCTGCTTGCGCAGCGTCGCCAAACGTCTCCGTTCTTCGGCAATGCCCTGGCTGATGCGGCTGTGCGGCGCCAAAGGATGCACGCGTCGCGTTTCTTTATAGCGGCGGATTAACGCTTGGTCAGACGCTTCAATAAAGACAATTTCATAGTCTACGCCCTGTTCCTGCAGCTCTTTTAAAGACTGGCTCATTGCGTCAAAAAACTGGCCGCCGCGAATATCGGCAATCAAAGCGACATGCCGGACCCGTTCGCCCCCTTTGATGCACAACTCAGCAAATTTGGGAATAAGTACCGGCGGAATATTGTCAATACAAAAATAGCCAATATCTTCTAATACCTGCACGGCATGACTCTTGCCCGCACCGGACATGCCTGTCACAATAATCAAATGAAACTGATCCATAGGGGCCTCCTTATTTACAATACAAATTTTTCAATCGCTTGGGCAACGCCGTCCTCATCATTCGATGCCGTAACATAGCCGGCAATCTGTTTGATTTCATCATGGGCATTTTCCATCGTAACAGAAAGGCCTGCTGCCTTTAACATATCAATATCATTCTGTGAATCGCCTACGGCCATCGTTTCTTCTATGGATACGCCAAACAAATCAGCCAATCGCTGCAGCCCTCTTCCTTTGTCTACTTCTGTAGGCATAATTTCCAAAAACGTGTCTTCAGAAAAAAGCACCTGCAGTTTTCCCGGCATATGTGCGTCTATATATGCCTTTCGCTGCAGCAGTTCTTCATGAGGACCGCGGCTGAGGATTTTGTTGCACGGGCCCTGAGGCTGATAAAAATCATCGCCGCAAATAACGGCTTGGGCACCGGTTTTGCGTTCATATCCCTGCACCCAGCGATCCGATACGGCTGCACGCAGTACATCGTCAATATACGTCTGCATCTGCCAGCCCTGTTCTTTTGCCATGGCCAGCAGCGTTCGCACATCTTCTACAGGTATGGTCTTTTCATATAATTTTTTCCCCGTTTCTACGGTCTGAATCAGGCCGCCTGCGTAGAGAACCATCGGCATGTCCCCCAGTCCCAGGAGCTTGCCGTATGCGCGGGCTGTACTGTACATACGTCCTGTCGCAATCGCTACAATGACGCCTTGTTCCCGCGCCGTCTGAATCGTCTGCAGCGTCCGCGCAGAAATCGTCTTGTCACTGCGCAGCAGCGTACCGTCCAAATCCAGTGCAACCAAGCGAATGGGCGGATTCATTTTCATTTTGTACCGCCTTTCTGCCAGTCAAACGGTACGCCTTCTTCTGTCGAAGCTGCCGCCGTACTGGTACTCGTATACTTCAAATCATTTTCAAAAACTTCTGCCAGTTTATCAATCGTTTCTTTCTGTGCTTCGGTTGCCCGTGCGCGGTTTTGTACAGCAGTTTCTACCATTTGAGCCATTTCATAGCGTGTCAGCGAATACGTCGGAGAAAATTTAGACATATCAGCACCGGTCAGTCCTTCTTTGCTCAACGTGTATAACGATGTATATTCCCACGAAGTTCGTTCCATCGTGTCAAACGGATTGGGCGCATAGGGGTTGTACGCTGCGGCACTGCCAATGGTCATGATGACAAAAGCCATTATAATCATGCATATACGTTTCATTTCTATTCCTCCATAATATAAATATACTCCCTGCCGGGCCTAACTGCATCGTCATACCTGAAAGAGAGCATACTCATGATTTTTATTCTTCAGTTTTTACGTCTTCTTCTGTCTGCGGAGCTGTTTCTGCAGCAGCGGCATCTGCCGTTTCCTGTTCAGCGTCTGCATCTTCGCCGTCAATAACCATGTCGTCCAGCAGCCGGAGCTGGCTTGTCAAAATGGCACGGCATTTGGCACGGAAAGAACGGGTCTGCGACTTGATTTTGTCCAGTTCCTGCTGGGAAGCCTGCAAGCTCAGCGTCGTTTCATCCATCATTTGTTTCTTCTTATTGGACGCTTCCTGCAAAATCAAATCGGCTTCCTTGCGGGCAGATACCTTGACGTTTTCTGCCGTCTGCTGTGCCAGCATCAACGTGCTGTTCATAGTCGATTCCATTTTTTCATACTGCGTCAATTTGTCCTGCAGTTTGTCGCAGCGTTCTTTCAGTTCGCAATATTCCCGGTATACCTTTTCATAGTCACCGGCAATATCATCCATAAATGCATCGACGTCTTCTTCACTATAGCCGCGAAAACCTCGCTTAAACTCTTTATTATGAATATCCATTGGTGTTAACATGGTAAAATTCCTCCTTGAATCCTATCCAGCATGTCCCTGATTCAGTGATTACATGTAACGTTTCAGCAGTACGCCAATACGGCCTTTGCGGGATGTACCCGTAATCTGCGTCAATTCCATGCGGCCCTTGCCGCGCAGTGAAATGACATCGCCTTCCTGCACGTCCTGCGACGGTCCTTTGGCAGGCTGCCAGTTGACCTGTACGCGTTCACCCTTGATGGCTTCGGCTGCCTTCGTGCGGGAAATGCCAAACCCGGAAGAAGCAATCGCATCCAGCCGCAGCGATGCTACGGTCGTCTTGATTTCTTTGACTTTTTCCTGGCGCGGTGCAATATCGCTAAGAGGCATTTCTTCTACAGAAACTGCCACCATGGCAATTTTGGTAAAATTTTGTTTCAAATACTGCAGCAGCGGCGTATCCGCCAAAATCACGGCACCATCGTCCTGCATGATAATATCGCCAAAGCGTTCACGGCCAATTCCCAGCCCCATCAGCGAGCCCAATACATCGCGGTGGCTCAGCAGGCGGTACCGTGCATCCCACGAAACACGGCAGGCTGTCATGCCAAAATCGACAGGGCCTTCATAATCACTGCTGACAAAAGCCAGTTTGACCCGTTCTGCTCCTTCATAGCCGCCAAACGTGCGCAGCAGCAGCGACGGCACATGCGCCTGAATCGTTTCGCCAATCTGCACCGCTCCCGGCGACACAAATTCACTCACCGCATAGGGGCGGCCTTTGGCTGTACTGTCTGCCAAATCAATTAATCTAGCAGCCAGTTCGCCATTATCAGTTCCTTTATAATATCGAATAATTCTATCTCTGTTTTTCACAACTGTTCCTCACTTATGCTTACTGCTGAGGCGTGCTGCCGCCTTCCGGTGCTTTATTGCCCCAAGCCAGCTGTGTCGTATTGAAATCATTATAATCCCGTTTGCCTCTGTCTACGGTAACGCTGCTCGGCACGCAGAGGAAAATATCTTTGCCGACTTTTTGAATGTTGCCGTCTAATGCATACGTTGCGCCGCTGATAAAATCAACAACGCGTTTGGATACATCCGGCGATGTCGATTCAAAGTTGATAATGACCGGTTTGCGGTCCCGCAAATAATCGGCAATACTCTGCGAATCGTCAAAGGTTTCCGGTTCTACAATCATCATTTTCAGTGGCCGTTCAGTCTGAGCATATCCTAGAGACGGACGGCGCGCAGCTGTTACCGGCGCACGGCGCTGCGGCTGTTCTTCTTCCATTGGTTCTTCATCTTCAAATTCATCTGTTTCAAAATCATCGTCATCATTCACGCCGCTGACCGTGTTGACAAGTTTATCCCAATATTTTTTTACTCCCATGGTTTGTATCCTCCTTAGTAATTACGAGCACCAAAAATCGCCGTTCCTACGCGAACTACGTTGGCGCCTTCTTCGATTGCTATTTCAAAATCATGGGTCATGCCCATAGATAAATACTGTATCTGTCCATCTGGAAACTTGGACTTCATATCTTCATAAAGAGCGTGGGCAATACGGAATATGGGCCGCACATCTTCTACATGTTCAAAATTAGGCGCAATGCACATCAGCCCCTGCACGCGGACGTTTGCCAGCGTACCGGCCAATTCGCACATAGCCGGAAATTCTTCTACTTCCATGCCGAATTTGCTTTCTTCGCGGGCGACATTGACCTGCAGCAAAATATCCTGCACTTTCCCCAATTTTGCCGCTTCTTTGTTCACGGCCTTCAGCAAGTGTTCTGAATCAACCGAATGAATAAGGTCAAAATGTTCCACAGCATGTTTGGCTTTATTCGTCTGCAAATGGCCGATCAAATGCCATTTCAAATGGTTTTCCGGAAATGCTTCCAATTTCTGCAGTGCTTCCTGCACGCGGTTTTCCCCTACATCGGTAATACCATTTGCGGCTGCTTCCTTCATGTATTCAACTGGATGATTTTTAGTAACCGCTACGAGCGTAATCGCATCGGTTCTGCCAGCACGGGCAGCTGCATCAGCAATTCTTTTTTGTACTGCTGCAATATTCTCTTTTATCAAAACGTAATCCCTCCGCAGTGTATATAATTCAGTCGCACATACGACGTACTTTATAAAACATTACACTATTTCTATTATATATATTTGCTGTTATAAATGCTAGTATTTTTATAAAAAAAGTCCGTCTGACCACCCGAAATTACCGCAGCATGGCAAACGCAGCCATACGGCCCGTGCGGCTGCCGTCCCGGCGGTAGGAAAAGAACCGCTGCGGTGTTTCATACACGCATTGGCGGCTGACGTCAATATGGTCAGGCCGCAGTCCTGCCCGGCACAGCATCTGATACTGCAGCGCCTTCACATCGGCAGTATATACGCCCTTTTCTTCCCGTACCAATCCCTGCGGCACAGCAGCTGCCATTGCCAGCCTGTCTGCCATCTCCTTGCTGATAGCCAAATGCGCCGGGCATACAGACGGCCCGATATACGCCGTCAGTTCCTGCGGCTGTGAGCCGTAGACAAACTCCATGGCCCATACGGTCTTCGTCGTAATATGCGCCGCTGTGTTATACAGTCCGGCATGAATGACGGCACAAGCCTTTTGTTTCGCATCAAAAAGAATCACCGGCACGGCATCTGCCACCTGCACCAGCAGCAAGGCTCCCGGTATATCTGTCATCAATGCGTCCGCATGAGGCAGTGCATCGTGGGCAGAACCAGCGCCGCTGCCCCATTCTTCCCTGCCGACGACGACAATATGATTGCCCTGTCCCTGCTGTACCGCCGTCATCTGACAGACAGAAATACCCAAAGCATCACACAGACGGCGCCGGTTTTCCAAGACATCGTGCATATCGTCGCCGACAGTCAGGGACAAGTTCAGGGACTGCCAGCAGCCTTTGCTGACGCCGCCGCCGCGGCCCGTCACGCCATGGCACAAACCGGCACGATGCAGCAGACGGCTTTCTTCCCAAGCAATACCGTTCGCTTGCTCAATCCACTGCGTTTCCATCGGCACCTCCACACACATGACAACGATGACAGCCGTCAAAACAGGGAATCGTAAAAGCTCCCTTACGGGCTTGTTCCAGCTCATGCACCAAATACGACGGAGCCAGCCCCATGTCCAGCACGCTCCACGGCAGCAATGCCTGTACGTCCCGTTCGCTGTACAAAAAGCGTTTGACATCAAACCGCAGCTCTTTCACTGCCCGCTTCCAGCCTTTGACGCCGCCGTACTCGTGTGCCTTGACCAGCAGTTCGCCGACGCGGCGGTCCCCGCGGGACAATACGCCTTGGATATAACACTGCCGCAGCGGCTCTGCCAAAATCTCAATCTGTTTATCTTTATCCAGCGATTTTTTGATATACGCCAGCCGTTTTTCAACAGTCTTCTTATCGGTCATCGCCATCCATTGAAAGGGTGTGCAGGGCTTGGGAATAAACGGATTGATGCTCAGCGTAATCTTGCTCAGATTGCCAATCGCCGCCATATGCTGCTGCACACGCCGCGTCATATCTACGATGCCCTGAATATCCTCATCCGTTTCCATCGGCAGGCCAATCATGATATACATGCGTACATGGCGAATACCCGCAGCCGTCGCCAAATCAATGGAATGGAGCAAATGGTCTTCCGTAATTCCTTTGTTGATAATATCCCGCATATGCACGCTGCCTGCTTCCGGCGCCAGCGTAATCGTCTTTTGGCCGCTTTCTGCCAGTCCTTTGACAATCGTCGGCGTAATCGAATCAGCCCGCAGGGATGCGCAGGAAAAGGCCAGTCCCTGACTGCGGATAAAGGTAACCAATTCATCAATATAGGGATAATCAGAAATCGCCGCGCCCATCAAGCCGATTTTCTTGCCGAGAGCTTTGCCCCGCAGTACGGCTTCTTTGACATACTCCAGCGGCCGCACGCGCGGACGGCGGTAACAGTAGCCTGCCATGCAAAAACGGCAGTGCCTGCCGCATCCCCGGGCAATTTCAATCAAGTACATGGCGCCAAATTCCGTGTGCGGCGTCGCGACTACCGTTTCTCCCGGCTCGGTCAGCTCCTGCCACTGCCGTTTGACATGCCGCGGCGCGCCCGCTTCCGGCGTAATACGCACCAGTTCCCCGTCTTCATCATATTCATGCACATAGAGGGACGGGACATAGACACCCGGCAGCTGTGCCAGCTTCATCAGCAAATCATGCCGGGACAGCCCTTCTTCCCGACCTTCCATATAAGCATCCAAAAACGGATGCATCAGGCCTTCTCCTTCGCCAATCAAACATACATCGACAAACGGCGATAACGGTTCGGGATTAAAAAAAGCGACCGGCCCGCCCATCACGACCAGCGGGTCGTCATCGCGGCGTGCAGCTGCCAGTACGGGGACGCGCCCCTGCTCCAGGATTTCCGGTATATGAAAATAATCCATTTCAAAGCTGACGGACAGCCCGATGATTTCAAAATCACAAAGAGGCCGCTGATTTTCCATCGTAAGCAAGGGTGTTTTTTCTTTGGCATAGAGCCTGCCCAGCTCCTTATCCGGCAGAAAAGCCCGCTCACACAGCCAGTCCGGCCGTTCATTTACCATTTTGTAAATAATCTGCATGCCCAAATTACTCATGGCTACTTCATACGTATTGGGGTAACAAATAGCCATGGCATGCCGTGTTCCAAAGGGGTATTTATAATATCCCGATTCCTCCTGCAGCCGCTCTGTCAATTTCTTTTCAATCTGCCAGCTCATACGCACGCTCCCTTCACCGGCAACAATATTGGTATCTGTCGTGTAGTCATTGTATCATATCTATCCTGCATAATAAAGCAGTGTCCTTAGCCGCGCGTGCCTTTATTATGCGTATAATCCGGCAGCAATTTAGGTGACGGCACATCATCGTGGAAACGGGCCGCTTTCTTTTCATCGGCAAACTGCCGGACATGCTGCAGCGACAGCGCGCCGATTTGGGCATACTGGCTGTACTGCGCCGCTTCGGTCCCGGCAATGCGGCCAAAGACAATAATATCCAGCAGGCTGTTGCCCATCAGTCGGTTCGTGCCGTGGATGCCGCCGACATCTTCACCAGCTGCATACAAGCCCGGAATCTTTGTCGCGCTGTGCTTGTCAATGCAAATGCCGCCGTTTTGGTAATGCAGCGTTGGATATACCAAAATCGGCTGTTTGCGGATGTCGATGCCAAATTTTTCATACATATGAATCATCGCCGGCAGACGCTGGGCCATCGTGCCTTCACCGTGAAGCATATCGACCATAGGCGTATCCAGCCAGAGAGCCGGCCCATGCAAAGCATGGACACCTTTGTGACGGGCAGTGCATTCACGAATAATCGCCGCCGCCACGACATCACGCGTTTCCAAGGGATTGAGAAAAGCATCGCCGTCTGTATTGACCAGCATCGCTCCGAGGGAACGCACTTTTTCCGTTACCAAGGCACCATAAATCTGCGGCGGATAGGCAGCCCCTGTCGGATGGTACTGAATCGCGTCAGCATAAATCAAAGGGACGCCTGCCCGATAAGCCAATACCAAGCCATCAGCCGTAGAGCCGTAATGATTGGACGTAGGAAATCCTTGGTAATGAAGCCTGCCGGCACCGCCTGTCGCCAAAATGACGCTCTTGGCACGCACGACCTGATATTCCCGCGTGTCAAAATCATAGAGCACAGCCCCTGCCGCTTTGCCTTCTTCATCCAAAACCAACTCAACAGCTGGTGAATATTCGACGACCTGTACGCCACTGTTCCGCACTTCATCGCGCAGGACCCGCATGATTTCTGCGCCCGTATAATCGCCGCAGGCATGCATCCGTTTGCGCGACGTACCGCCGCCATGGGTCGTCACCATGGAGCCGTCAGCCTGTTTGTCAAACATGACGCCCAGCTCGCCGAGCCATTGAATCGCCGCCGGACCGTGCATGACCAGTCGTTCCAGCAGTTCCGGAATATTTTTGTAATGGCCGCCGCCAATGGCATCCAAATAATGCATGACCGGCGAATCTTCTTCTCTGTCCGCTGCCTGAATGCCGCCTTCAGCCATGCCCGTGTTGGCATCGCCCAGGCGCAGCTTCGTCGCCATCAGGACAGACGCGCCGTGCTTGCGGGCTTCTATGGCTGCCGCCGCACCGGCACCGCCGCCGCCAATAATCAGCACATCCGTGTCATACGCCGCCTGTGTCAGATCTATCGAAACATCTTCCAAACGGCTTTTCCCCTCCAAGACCACTGCCAATTCTTTAGGGACTTTGTCGCCTTTGTTGGGGCCTACCTGCAGCACGGCAAAGTTTTCCCGTCTGTAATCCGGATGATAATGGAGCAGCAATTCCTGCTTTTCTTCCGCCGTGTACCGCCGCAGCTCTTCATGAAGCCGCAGATTCCGCGTCGCTTCGACGCGGGCTTGTGATGCCAGCATTTCTTCTGTATATTTCATAAGAGCCTCCTATTTTTCAATATCCCGCTGTTCATACAAACGGCGCAGTTCATCACTCGACATATGCGCCAATGCATCTATCTCATCGGCATAAGCACCCTTCTCGATATCCTGCACCCTCTTTGCCAAAGGCCGGCTCTTTTTGGCAATAAATTTTCCCATCAGACGCCGCGCCAGCAGCCCGACAGCACTATGGCTGATTTTGACAGGACAGCGGGACGCGCAAATATCACAGCTGACACAGCGAAACGATTCTTTGGCACAGCCGGCATAATCGCCGCGCTGCGCCAAGGCAATATATTTCATGACGTTCAGTCCTTGTGGACAGCTCTTGGAACAAGCATTGCAGTGAATACAGTTGTAAATTTCCGGGTATAACTGCCCTACGACATTCCCGGCAACAGGCAAGTTTTCCAAATCGTACTGCATTTTGTGAATGGGGAACGATTCCAGCCGCCCGACACACATGCCGTCTTCTACCTTCGTCTGACAAGCCAGTGCCGACTTGAGCTCCGTCTGTCCCTGCAGCCGGTACACGACAGCACATGCCCCGCAAAACCCGCTGCGGCAGCCGCAGCCGCGCACCAAGCGAAAGCCTGCATATTCCATCGCCCGCATAATCGTCAAATCATCCGGCACGATGCACTGCCTGCCCAGCAAATACACCGTCGCCATATGTTTTTCAGCCATACCTATATCTCCTATTAGCAACAAAAAATCAAAAGACCCGACGCATCCCTCTCACCGTAGAGAAATATGTCAGGTTCTATTGACACCATAGTACCAACTATCCCCCGGCTTGTCAAATATCCGGCAGCAAAAATAAAAAGACAGCCATACAGACGGCATGCATCGATAGAGAGAAAGAACTGCACGTCCTGTATGGCTGTCGTATATCAACACAGATATATCCGAAAGGGAGTCAGGATATATCTGATGTTGGCGTAACACCTACCATATGAAATTGTTAGAACTTGTAGCTTACCTGTACGCGCGTGTAATCGCCCAGCGTAAAGGATTCCGGCCCGTAGAGCGTATCCCGCTGGCCTGTGGATTTCGCGCCGAAGGTGTAGAACGCTTCCAAAAGGAAGTCCTTCGCCGGGACGTAGCCTGCACCCAAGGTGAAGCTGCGGATACCGTCGAGGTAGCGATCCGGCAAGGCTTCCGTGCCGTTGCCGCCAAAGAAGGCGCCGTGCTGGAAGTATTTGTAATCGGCAAAGGCATTCCAGCTGCCTTGTACGTCCGTATCGGCATGGCCGATGTCGGCGCGGAGTACCCAGAAGGTCGGGTTCGAGCCGCCGCCGGTATATCTGCCGTAGGCATCTCTGCCGCCGTTGAAGTAGCGGCCCGTTTCCGAATAGTTGACGCCCCAGTCAAAGGACAAGCGCGACGCACCCAGACGATACTGGGCGCCCAAGCCAAAGACATTGGCCACGTCCATGCTTTGCTGGTACGTACTCATATCTTCATTGTAACCGGTCTTGTGGAATTGATCGCCCGACGACCGGAGATACCATGCCGTAAGACCCAGATCATTGCCAATCTTCTGGCGTACCTGGATAAAGGCAGCTCGATCAATTTCTGGAACAATATCTCGTGTAATAATATTTCCGGTAACATGGAGCGATTGAGGTAATACCTCAATTGGCAATTCGGTGCCACCTGTTGGTGCATAATTACCAGCACGAGTTGCAAGCAATGCTTTATAAAAGCCATTTAGTACACCAGACGCATATTGTTGATTCATATCCATAGCCGTCCCCGACTGAATCCCCGCAAACTGTGCATACAATGAATCTAAAGCCTCTTGCTTGCTCATGCTGCCAAATGCCATACTATCCTGGCCGGTAACAGCAGTATATACCGAATCCAGATAGCTATATATATTACGCTTGCCCACTGTACCATACTCAGCATCTGCCGTATTATCTAAAATTTCGCCCCACGATATATCATTAATTACATAATTTCTTCTCAATCTATCTAAATCTACACGGTTACCTGTGTCCGTATAAATATATCTATTATAGTTTCTACCTGGATGAGTTCCTGAATATTGCAAGTCATCGTCTGAGGGATAATCAGCAAATTCTTGCGAAGGGCTTTTTGCCTGTAAAAATGCAGTATTATACCATTTTCCGCGATGTCTTGTAGCATCATTTCCAGTATTATCGCTATAATATACCTGATTTACCTGCAATAGCTTCTGATTCAATTCCTGTAATACCTGGAGTCTGGCATCAGCAATAGCTACGGGATCCGTTAATCCATCGCCAGCATGGTTAAACTTGGCTCGGTAATCGACATCCATTGTCTTATAGGCATCCTTCATATCATCAGGCCACTTGTACTGTGTCGCTTCCGTATCGCCCGTATTCAAGGCGTCTTGATTGGCGGTAACACCCAATAATTCCGTAATAGTTGGCGAGCGATAAAATACGCTTTTTTCAGCATGTGTATAGGCAGAATCGGTAATGCCAGTACTCTTGCTGAAATCACCGTAGCCAATGCATACCTGCGTCCTGTCACCGGTCCAAGTAGCACGGACGCCGTCATATTCCTTGCCGAACCAATAGCCTGTCGCCCCCATTTTTTCGGTCAGACGGCCAATGGTGAAGTCCCATTGATTGGCTTTCTGGTTGAGCTCAGCCCGTTCGAGGCGTGCATCATGGAGCCCGCGTTTGTCAGCCTTGCTGTATTTCGTGTCTATCGTATCACCGGTGGAGCCTTCGACGACTAAATTCGTCGTATCGCCGAGCTGGGCGTCAATGCCTAGGCGCAGACGCTGTTCCAAACCATGATTGGGAGCATCTTTAAAGTTAGCAGAAGCTCCATCATCCATATGTGCCGTTTTAGTTTCTGTAGCCGCAAAATTATTAATACCACCAAACATATTGGAGCGTACGCGATAATCACCGATAAGGTCTACATCGCCCTTCTTGCGTCCGGCATCCTTGTCAGACGGCTTGGGGAGGAACCAGTCGGCGTTGTTGACGATGCCTTGGGTGCCGTCCTGCGTCGTCACCGCATCATAGCCGGACGCCCTATCAGCAGGATGGAGCGCTGTCTTCGCTGCTCTTTCCTCAGTTTCTTTGGCATTCTTCGCTGCCTGCTTCGCATGGTAGCCAAATTTGATATTGGCGCCGATCCGGTAGGTTCTGTCCATATAGGCCCTATCATCATCACGGTGGTTAAAGAGGTTGTCTATGCCGAAATATACCTTGGCATCAGGGCTGACCTGTTTTTCCAGCATAAAATTCCAAATGCCGAAGGTCTTCTTCCGGTAGTTGGCGTCCTTCTTCTTCCAGTTGCCATTGGCATCGATATCTGCATCCGTAAATACTGTCGTAATGGAATTGCTGTCCAGCATATGAATGTAATAATCCGCCCACAGGGCTGCCTTCCAGCCCGATTTCTGGTCATCATAATTAAAGCTGATGTCAATCTTGTGCTGCGGTCTGTCCAGGAGGGTACGCGGCATATCGGGGTCGCTCTTGTTGATGGCGTGGAGCCAGGCATAGCCCAGCTTTGCCGACCATTTGTCATTGAACCGCTGCTGGATTTCGGCTTCAAAGCCCGTAATTTCGGCCTTGCCGATATTTTTAAAGCTGTATATACGATCTGCACTTACCATATACGATGAACTATATCTGTTAAAATCAATAAGTTGCCCCATAAAGTAGCTCGTCATATAGTCATTAATCGTATTATGGAAGACCGAGGCCTTGGCATAGGTCTTGTTGCTTTCGCCTTCAATAGAAATATCAAAGTTGACCGATTTTTCCGGCTTCAGGTTGGGATTACCGATCCAGTACCAGCCATAATTATCACCGCCGGAGGCACCATACATTTCCCAGTTATAGTACAATTCACCCATGCCCGGTTCGGCATAGCCCGTACCGGCATTGATTTTCAAGCGGCGATGGGCATTGCCCTTGAGGTTGTGGGTCATACCCAGGTTGGCTGTCACATGGCTGCCAAAGAGGTCGCTGTTGTCAATGCGGAGCACCGGTGTCAGAATCGTATCATCGTTGACCTGCCAGGTGTCGCCAATAAAGGCATGACGGCGTTGAATACGTGCTTCTCCACCGGATACCTGGTTATTGCGAGTTTTGAACTCTTCCCCGTAATACTTGCCATTCCATTTGATATTCGTATCCTGCCCATACTTATCGTGCAACCCATAATAGCCTAATACAGGATAGAGCCGATATAAAAATTGTGAATTGCTTAAATCACCATTTTGTTCCAATAATATATTATTAAATTCTTCAAACCGTTTCTGCAGATCCGCATCACCTGTAATCATGCCTATGGCATCAGTACCAATATAATTCATAGCATTCACTATATCACTACTAATTTTTGCTGCATCATCAGCCGTAAAAACCGGTGCAGTTTCTGAGCCATAATATTCAGCACTCTTATCCCAAATAAAACCGTTATTTGTCTGCTTAAATACATAGTTATGGACATTTGAATCGGGATCACTGCCAGTCAATGGTATCCATAAGGATTTATCATAATCCCAGGGATCGATACTCTTGGTCCATTTCTTGGGGGCATTTCTCAGCCGTGTACCGTCGGCCCGTTCGTCCGTATAGCCGATGCCATAGGTCAAAAGATGCTTGTCATTGACCTGCGTATTCATAGTCGCATTCAAGTCCAATTGCTTGTGCTCCAGCCAGTCAACAGCAGCCAAGGTATTTTTACCGCTATATTTATCATGCCCTTCACCATAATAGCTAGTTAAGGTCGTATCATTTTCTTTCATTTTTCCGTAATTGACATCAATTTTCCAATCATGCTTATCATTTTTACCTGTATAAGATAAGGAATAGGTATCGCGAGTCAAATTGCGTTTAAAATTTTGTATTGGTTCCATTAATACACCAATACCGTCTTTTTCTACAGTTGTCGTTTTATTTCGGCGTTCCATATCTTCCTTTTCATTCATAACACGAAAAGCAAGCTTATTATTTTTATTTAAATCAATTTCTCCACTTGCACCGATAGTTCTAATATCACCATAATAACGCAAGGATGGTTTAAAATCTTGGTCTGCTGTTACACCACCAATATAGCCCCGTTCACTGGAATACACCGGCATAATGTCTCGCTTGCTGCCAAAGATGCTGAATTTGGCATTGCCTACCTTGCCGCTGTCGGCACGCATGTAAAAATTGCTCGGCTAGGTATTTTTGTTTTCGTCCGTGCCGTCGTGCTTGTGGTAGCGGGCTTCGGCATTGAATTCAAAGGTCGGCGTATTGGCTGGCGCCTTGGTGATGATATTGATGACGCCGCCGATAGCATCGGGACCGTATTTGGCCGTTGCCGCGCCGCGGATGATTTCGATGCGTTCGATATTTTCCGCGCCGATTCGCATGGCTTCATCACTGCCGCCCATATATTTCGATTCACTGCCCATGACGGGCTGGCCGTCGATGAGCATCAGCGTATGACGCGGGTCTGCACCGCGGATCGCCACGCCGACGCGCCCCATGGCATCGACAGTTCTCGTGACGCCTGTTTCACTAAAGATAACATCTTCCAAGGACTTGGCTTGTTTCTTTTCGATGTCTTCTTTTGTAATAATCGTCGTGCTTTGGCTTTCATACTTTGCTTCTTCTTTGGCTCTATTGGCTTCGACATTGACATCTCTCGTCGTAATCGTCGTATCGGCATCTGCCGCAAATACCGGCATGGCAAGCCACGTCATGACCGCGCAGGCCAGCATGGCATAGGTACGCTTGTTGTGCATGAGTCATCTCCCTTTCTGTATTCCCGACAATCTCATACGTTGTCAGATACTGCCTCGTATCTTTTCTCCGCCGCGAATACAATAAATGATTGTTATTATTATTTAGAAAATTCACGTACTAAAAATACCACAGGTACAGGATGCCTGTCAAACGCATAGAATACAGCAAAATAGCCCATTTAGACACAAAAATAGCCCAATCCGACACTTAATTATCATTATAGTTTAGCCATTATCCGTCAATCGCATTGATTCGTTATTCTCATTTTCATTTAAAATGAGTGGTACTGGAAAAATTTTTAAAGTTTTTTTATTCTTTTTAGTAAATATGCTGTTTACATCAGCGTATATGCTATTTTTTCTGTGCGGACAAACTGCCGGGACGGTTCCCAAACACCCTCATATGATTCTGTAAACGTTCCGTTTACATTGACGTATGTACTTTTTCTTTCTGCGCGGACAGATGAACAGAGACGAGTCTCTGCACACTCGTGTATTCATTCTTTTTCGTGCCGCCGAAAAAGAACGAATCAAGAAAAAGGCGGCCGCCCGAAACTCCCATTCCTTTGAGAATGCCTGTCATGGCTAAATGGGCGAAACTCGCTACGCTCAAACAAAACGCCCATTTTTAACGCCATGCCATTCATTCTCATTGTGCGGCAAGCCGCCCAACCAGTCATTCCCGTAACGGGGCGGCTTGGGAGCAAATGCGAGCAATTACAGGAAAATATATGCCGAAAGACAGTTATTATTTAATCCCGTACTCATATATGCTAGCGACATTTCTGTATGAATAGTTAGCTGTTTTCACAGATGAGCCTATGTCTGCTAACGTTTTTTTACCCGATGTGTTTTCCCAGCAACCTAGCGAAATCTGTCTTGCATGACGAACGACACCGACCATTACGGGAGCGACCGTTGCGTCAGCATGACAGACGAAGGGCTTACGTTAAAAACGGTTGTGCTGACAGCAGCAATGTGACTTCTTTCGCAGCGCTCCACCGCCCCGTCAAGCTTACAACCGTTTAGTAAGCCCTTTGGCTGGCAAGGGAGCGGGAGTTCTGGTCGGCGGCTTCTTTCTTTTTGGTACTTTTCTTTCTGGCCGCGCAGAAAGAAAAAGTACATTGCATATGTAAACAGAACGTTTACAAAAAAATGGGCAAAGGGGATATAGTCCCTTGGAATATGGCCTCTCTTTTTCGGCGGTACGAAAAAGAATGAATACCAAAGAGTCACAGGGATACTCCCTTAACCTCGAAATGTAACAGTTTCTTAACAATTTTCATAAGATGGGGTTTCTTGGATAATAGTTCTTGCTTTTACATATCAGCCTAGGTAGAATAAAAGGAGAATGTCTATGTATACATCACATAGTTATATATCACAATTATAGGAGTTTGTTGTGAAGAAAAAATGGAAAGCAGGATGTGCTGTTTCGGCGTGTATTCTATCTGCGTGTGTAGCGTTTTGGATGGAAATGCCGGCCGTAACACAGATGCTGAGTGATACTGTAGCGACAACAATAAATAGTAAGCTCAATGGAACCCTGTCTTTCGCGTCCATGGATGTTTCGCTGTCCGGGAGAGTGCGGATTGTACAGCCGGTTGTTAAGGATGTACAAGGCCGCATCGTGGCAGAAGGAACGGATGTGCAGGTATATGTCAATCCAGCTAAGATTATTCCTTCGCTGCAGCGCGGTGAGATTTTGGAAGCGTTGGATACGGTTGACGTCAATGAGCCCGTGCTTCATATTTGGCAGGAAGAAGATGGCAAGACGTGGAATATCGCATCGTTAATAAAGACAAATAAATCAGCCAGTGATATGGGATTTCACAGTGCCGTGCATGTTCATGATGGGACGGTTCGCGTACTGCTTCCCAACGGTACGCCGCTGGCAGTAGAAAAAGCGGAAGGCTCTTTGTCTTTTGCCAATTATCCCGGGTCGATTGCCGTGACGGCAGACGGCATGCTGGACGGTAAAGCACTGAGCATATCCGGGACGTATACGTCTTCGCGCCAATATGCGTTTACTGTTCAGGCTGACGCTGTTCAGGCGGCGTATGGAGAGGCGTTTATCCCATCTTCTGCGGATGTGAAGATTGAAGACGGCGTCATAGAACATGTCAAAGCCCAGGTTGCAGATGGACCGCACGGATTTTTCTTGTCCGGTCAGGCTGATATTCGTTCCGGGGCTGTGCAGGCGTATGGCTGTTCTGTACAGGACGTGACGGGGCATGTTGACATGACAACGGATGATGTCCGTTTAAAAAACGTACAAGGTACTGTCAACGGTCAGACCGTCCGGGTAGATGGAGTAGTCAAGACGAATACGGGCTCACCGGTGTTTAATTTGTCTGTTGATGTGCCGGATGCTTCGTTGGATGCGTTTTCATCCCTGCTGCCCCTGCCGGTTACTGGTTTTATAGGGTATAAGGGAAGTTTGTGGGGCTCTGTCGAACATCTCAGCGGCAAAGGCGTAGTTTCAGCCCGCCAGCTTTCTTATGACAACGTGTATGTAGACGATGCGCAGGCCGATATTGTCTATGACCATGATACCGTACAGGTAGATAACCTGACGGCACATGGCGCAGGCGGTACGGTATCAGGCTCCGGCAGATATGACGTACAGCACGGAGATTACAGTGCTTCTGTGACAGCAGCAGGAATAGATTTATCCCAAATTCCTGCCGTGCCGGTATCTGTATTGGGCATTGTATCTGCTGCAGTATCCGTACAGGGAAACAGTAAGGATAATACCCTGCAGGCGGCAGGCCATATTGCAGCCGATGATGTATCTTATCAGGGCATTGCGCTGCCGCATATCGAAACGGATGCGGTCTATGACGGGCAGATAATTTCTTTCTCACAGCTGCAGGCACAAGTTGGCGGTGGTACGCTGACGGGCAGCGGCACCTATGACTGGCAGACGCAGACGCCGGATATTACTTTTACGGCATCAGACATACCGCTGGACATTGCAGCACCGTATGTGTCCTTTCCGTTGGAAGGGACTGTCAGCGCCGCCGGTCATTTGTACGGGCCGGACTGGCAGTGGGATGCATCGTTTTCGGCGCAGCACGGTATGATACAAGGGCTGGCATTTGACAGCATTGACGGCACCGTGCAGGGCGTGGGAAAGAAAATAACGTTCCCGGCTGTGTATTGGCGATATGTAGACGGCATGCATACGCTTCGCGGTTGGGTGGATTTAGACAGCCGCACGGTACAGGCTTCGCTGGATACGAAGCACATGCGTGTAGAAAAACTGCTGCCTGTCATCGGCAAGAGTGAACTGCCTATGACTGGCTGGGCCGATAATACAATTACCCTGTACGGTTCGTTGGACAATCCGTCGGCACAAGGACAGTTTCGCTTGACAGACGGCTCCTATGCCGGGTATTTGTATAAAAATATTAGTGCAGACTACCGGCTGGACGATGGAACCGTATATATTGCCAATGGCGAAATTGCGTCGTACAATGCGGCTCTTTCCGTTCAGGGTGCTGTAGGAAAAACGATGAATCTGGATATAGAAGGCACGGACTTGGATATTGCCCGCATGCTGCCGTGGAGCAAAGTACCGCGCAGCGGCTTGTTCAATGTCAAAGCGCACATTGGCGGCACGATGGACAATCCGACGGCCGGCGGTTCGCTGCGTGCGAAGTATTTGGTCATCAATCATATGCCGCTGGCGGATATTCGCGGCGATTTCAACTATTCAGACGATATGGTGCGTCTTACGGATTTGCATTTTACCCAAAACGACGGCACATATGATGCCAATTTGCTGTACCGGCTGCGGGACAAATGGCTGCGCGGCAAAGCTAGTGTCGTCAACGGTGATGTGGCCGGGCTTTTGAAGCTGGCTGACGTGCCGCTGCAACGGGCAGAAGGACGCATTGACGGCACGATTGCTGTCGAAGGGACGGCAGATAATCCTAAGGCGTCTGTTGTAGGGAAACTGACGCAGGCGTCGTTGGCAGATTTGCCGATAGAACCGGCAGATATTGATATAAACTATGAAAATAATACGGTATTTGTCAATCAGCTGGCGTTGAAGTCCGGAGACAGCCTGCTGGCAGCGAAAGGCTCGTATGCGCTGCATGGCCCGGTCCGTATGGAAGTAGCTGCTAAAAATTTTCCGGCCCATGTGCTGATGGAAGCAGCAGGGCAATCGCAGGTACAACTGCAGGCACCGCTGGACTTTATGGCAGAACTGGGCGGCCAAGGTGATGCACTGGAAGCGAATATTTCGGCGCAGCTGCAAAATGGTACGATAAATGGCGTAGATTTTTCCAATGCCTTTGCCATGCTGAATGTCCGCGATGGGAATATTCATATACAACAAGCCTATGCTGCACGAGATCCCTATAAAATCACGGCATCCGGAGACATTCCTGTAAATGCCCTGTACGGAAGCCGCAGCGGGGAATCCATGGATGTGACATTGAAGCTGGATCATGCCGACTTGAATGCGCTGACGTTTTTGCTGCCAGGTGTCCAATCTGCGGCAGGCGGCATTGAAGGCCAAGTCAAACTTGGCGGTACGCTGGCAGCTCCGCAGATTCAGGGAAACATCGGGGTGCAGGACGGTACCGTTCAGTTCCGGGATGTTACATATCCGCTGCAGCATATCAAGGCAGCTGTTCAGTTTGATAATCAACATGTCACAGCGGCAGGCACAGCCGAGATGGATAAAAAAGGCGCAAAATCACCGGGCTCCGTATCGCTGCAGGGACAGGCAAATTGGAACGGCTGGCAGCTGACTTCGTATGAAGGCAATGTCACAGTGTCGCATCTAGGTATTGACTGCCCGTATTATAAAGGCCCGCTGGATGCAGACATACACATTGCACAGCAGGATGACATGCCGACCGTCAGCGGCAATATCCAAGTGCATGATGCAGTGTTGGATATTCCCCTGTCTTTTTCAGATGATACGGCAGCTTGGCCTATCGGATTGGACGTGTCTGTTACATTAGGAGACAAAGTGCGGTTGTATAATCCGTCATTATATGATTTAATGGTACATGGTACGGTAAAATTCCAGGGAACGGCGGCACAGCCGGAGCCGTCAGGGTATTTTGAAGCGACGAAAGGCGTCGTTCATTATCTGGATACAAATTTCCGCCTGTCCTCTGCCAAGGCAAGCTTTACGCAGGATGGGACATTCCTGCCCCGTTTGGATGCCGAAGGTGTGAGCCGGGTAGGCCAGTATGATGTATTCTTGACCCTGCGCGGTCCAGCAGATGCGATGGATATGATGCTTCGTTCCGATCCGCCGCTGACCAAAGCGCAGATTATATCGTTGATTACGCTGCGAAACGGCGGCAACAGGCAGCAAAGTTCGTCACTTACTAGTGATGACATGAATAATTTGCTGAGCTCAGGAATCCGCTTGACTTTAAACAGCTTGGGGATTACGCAGGAATTAGAAAAAACGCTGTCCTTGGATATGCTGACAGTCACCAACGGCTCATTAAATCTCAATGACAAAAATACGGATTTGAGCCGCAACTACTATAATATTGAAATGGGAAAATATTTATTTAACGATTTTATGGTAACGGCGGCATTTGGCCTAAATCATGATGACAACCGGTTTGGCGTGCAGTACCAGCTTGGCAATCGATTTAATCTGAACGCGTGGAAATCGGATGAAGAAAAATTTGCCGGTGCGTTTTACAAATATTCATTCTAGGAGGAGCAATGGTTTTACAAAAATATTTACAAGAACTAAACAAAATTACCTTGCTCACGCCCGAAGAAGAACAGGCACTGTGGAAAGCCTATAAAGACGACGGGAATATGGAAAGCCGCAGCCGTCTGATTGAGCAGTATCAGCCGCTGGTTTTTAAAGAGGCCATGCGCTGGCATATTCCGGAAGATATGCTGCTGGATGTGGTTCAAGAGGGAACGGTAGGTCTTATTGAAGCGGTAGAACGCTTTGATTATACGAGACATGTAGCGTTTTCCCTTTTTGCAGCGCATCGCATTCGCGGCCGAATGGTAGATTATTTAAACAAAGAGGGAAAACGCGCTGCTGTTTCGCTGGATGCTCCCGATGAAAACGGGATTACGCTGCAGGAAACATTGCCGGATACAGGTATAGATGTAGCAGAACAAACCGGCAGGCACCTGCTATTTGAACATGTGGCCAAAACACTGCAGCGGCTGCCGCAGAAAGAGCAGCTGGTTGTAGAAGGAGTCTACCTGCAGGACAAACAGCAAAAGCATATTGCCCATGATTTGGCCATGAGCCTTCCGTATGTATACCGGCTGCAAAAACGAGGTATACGCCGCGTGCGGGGGATGCTGAGCCAGTTTATTCATGAAAGCAAAAGCAAGTAAAAGGGATGAATCAATACGAAAAATGACGTATAATAACGTATATGTATGATAATACAGCTGTTTTTTTGTATAATCTCGGTAACAAAGCTGCCTTTTTTTACGGAATGTATAACATATGGTAAAAGGAGGGCATATATCAGTGGGATTGGCAGATAAAAATAAGGCTGCTCATGTCCGTTCCGCCAAGAAATGGCTGGAAAAAGCGGAAAAATCGTTTGACAATCAGGCAACTGTCCAAGGCGAACTGAATCTCATGCTGGCAGAAGCCGAAATGGAAAATCTGCGCAAGAAGCGAGGGAGACGGAGATGGCTGCAGGCTGCAGCCGCTGTATTTTGCCTGCTTTGTCTGGGCGGGGCGTTTTGGCTGAAACAGCCGGCGACTGCCGGACCCAGCATGCCGATAGAAAAAACGGCGGCAAAAACAGCTGAACCGGCAATGCCCCAAATACTGCCTGCTGTGCCTGCAGAAGATACACAGGCAGACGATATGCAGGAGGCATCTTCTGCAGTGCCGGATATGATGCCGCAGGACACGGCATCCGGCAGCAGTGAAGCAAGTCCTGCTGCCGCACCTATTTTACAGGTTGAAACAGAACGGAAACCGTCTCGTGAAGAAACGGCGCCGCCTGTTCCACATCATACAACACCTGCAGTAAAACAAGTCCTGTCAGAACGACAGGTGCAGGAAGCCGTACAAGATGCGCGGCATAGTCTGCGCGGTACGGTAATTCAGAAATAAGTACACGGAGGTTTTTTATGAATATGCGGAAGAAAAAGCTTCTCGTCCTGATGATAACCAGTGCGATGATGACTTGCCCGGTTTGGGCGAATGATGATGCGTCAGCAACAGTAACCGCTGATGCAGGCACAGCAACCGGCTATGAGCCGACTGCCAATGGGGAAGTAGTAACGACAACGGCAAAATCTTCACAGGTTGCCACCGATGACAAGACACCGGTCAACGCGACGGTTACGGCAGCAGCGGATACAGTGACCAAAGAAACCATGCAGGCTGCTAAATCAGGCCTTACAGGATATGAAACAGATGCGGAACTGGCAGAAATTGCAGCCGGCAAAACACCGGCAGAAGTTCATCAAGAAGCGGCAGCCGCTGTAGACAAAACAGCAGCCGCAAACAGCAATACAGAAGCGCAGCGGCAAGTAACTGCAGCAACTGTTCCCGAACGGACACTGCCGGGCACGCCGATTGATTTTCCTGCCGGTATGAACAATTTTACGATTGATACGACCATACCCAATTATCCGATGGCAGTCATGCCGCAGGGACAAGAAGGAACGCTTCCGTACGGCAACATCGTGACGGACAGTGAATTGTCTCCGTATGTAGATAAAATTGCTTCGTCTGTTACGGTAAGCCCTGTGCCGGACAAAGCGATTGAAACTCAGCTGATGCCGCGTCTGGCTATGCGTGTAGGCGATGCCGTCAATGCCGATTACATTCGTCATGACTTGAATATTATTGGTGCGACCGGTTTGTTTTCTACAGTAAAACCGGCATTTACCAATGTGCCGGAAGGCGTTAAGCTGAACTATGCCGTGCAGATGAATCCGACAGTAAACGGCGTAGATATTGTAGGCAATGAAAGTATCTCGACAGATGAATTGAAAAAATTAGTGACTGTCGTGCCTGGAACAGTCCTCAATACATCGGTTGTCAGCAAGAATATTGCCGACATCAATGCTGCCTTTGGCAATAAAGGGTACATGATGAGCCGTGTTTCGGAAGTCAGCTTGGATGACAAGGGGATTCTGCATATTGGCATTTCGGAAGCTCATATCGAAGATATTCAGCTTCGCGGCAACAATAAAACGAAAAACAAGGTTATCATGCGGGAACTGCGCTTTAAAAAAGGCGATATTTTCAATAAAGAAACAGCCAGCCGCAGTATTCAGCGCGTGTATAACACGGGATATTTTGAAGATGTTAATGTTCGGCTGCTTCAGGGGAAGAAAAACCGCAACGATGTTATCGTAGAACTGGATGTAGTAGAACAAAAAACCGGGACGGTCACGATTGGTGCCGGTTATTCCGATTCTGATGGTTTGGTTGGAATTTTGGGCCTCAGCGAAACGAATCTGCGCGGTACAGGCGACAAAGTATCTATCAACTGGGAATTTGGCGGCCATACGCAGACGACGCGGAACTATATTTTCTCGTATACGCATCCATACCTCAATGATGCCGGCGATTCCATTGGTTTCAGTCTCTTTGACCGGGAATCACAGTATGATGATTATAATGAAAAGGGAAATTCTGTTGCTGAATACTACAAACGAACCAAAGGGTTCAACGTAACTTACGGCCGTGCCCGCAGTGAATACATTACGGATTATCTCACGTTGGGAACCAAAGATTCTAAATATACCCATTACAGCAGCGGCTTAGATTATCGTAAGTTAGATGCTGAAGGTGGTATTTATAAAGGATATATGAATAATAACTTTGGCCGCACAAACAGCGTAACATGGGATCATGTCTTTGATAATCGCGATAACGTTTACGATCCGACCAAAGGCAAACGGCTTGCCTTTTCCGGTACGTGGGCAGGTCATGGCATTGGCGGCGATTTTGACTACTTCAAGTTTACCGTTGAAAATCGTCTGTACTATAAAGTCGGCCGAGCTCATGTCATTGCAGTCCGTTTGATGGGCGGCATCGCTACTGGCGACATGCCGTTTAGTGATATGTTTACGTTGGGCGGCGCTGATAATCTCCGCGGCTACGAAGATGATGAATTCCGCGGCAACAAAATGTATCAGGGGACGATTGAATACCGCTATCCGATTGCCAAAAAGATTCAGGGCGTTGTCTTTGGCGATTTGGGCAATGCCTGGGGCGGTACGGAACATATTCCTTGGTACAACAGCGATAACAAAATCCATTATTCCGGCGGTCTTGGCTTCCGCATTACGACGCCAATTGGTCCGGTTCGTCTGGACTATGCCGTTGGCTCTGACGGCGGTAAGTTCCACTTCAGCTTTGGCGGTAAATTCTAGTAAACAGCGACTGGTGGGATAAACAGTGATTCGTACTATGGTATTCACGGCGCTGTTTATCTGCGCCGGCCTGAGCTGTAGCTGGGCAGCCCCGATTACGCATGTCCAGGTACACGTCTCGTCGGTGCAGGAAGCTGTGCCGCCGTTCGTACAAAAACGTATTGCTGCCAGTATTCAGACGGTGGGCAACCATGTCCTGCTGAATCAGGACAGCAGTGAAGTGAATGAAAACAAAGAATCGTATAAACGAGTCATGTATGATATTGTCAACAGAGTCTTAATCGGGTATACTGTTGATGATATTCAGATTGCCGGCAGCAGCGATGCTGCCGTATATGTCAAAATACGTCCATGGGGGCAGACGATTCAGTCTGTCCAGGTTAGCGTGGATTATGGGGCACTGCCTGCGCTGGGAAAAACGCTGGCCAATGCAGACACGGCAAATATTTCTGCGTATGCGGAAAACTTGCTGGTCGGCCTGCCGACTGATGCATTGGAATGGGCCAATGGAGCCGTGCAGCATGTTTTGGAAGACGAGCTGGAGACAAGACTGCCGGAATTTTATCCGCATATTGTCATCGAACCGGGAAAAACAGCTGTGGTTCATGTCTATTTTTTGCCAAAGCTTCCTGTTGTGCGCAACGTCCGTGTCGCTGTCCATGCCGATAACCTGCCAAAAGTTATTTTTTTGAGTACGCGTAAAAATCTGGAGCAGTACTATGCCGGCTTGGAAGGCCTGCCGGTTGCTTTTGTGCGCCGCCATCAAGCGGATATGCAGCAGCAGCTAATCCGGAACTTGGCAGAACAATGGGTCATCAAAGAGTACAAGCTGCACGTCACGCCGCAAGTAGAAATCGGTGAGAATACCAAGATTACCCTGTATTCACAGACAGATTTTTATGATATACAGGCGGGCATGTATTTGGATGTAGGACGCAAAAACGGCGGCCGCAGCCACGATGATGATACGGTCCTGCGGGCGTTAGTCGGCAGAAAAATCGGTCCGCATCATGAAGTGTACACCGGTGTAGAATGGATGCCCGGTTCCGTATCTTGGAATGTCATGCCGGGATACTTTTATCGCTTTGGCAGGGATACGCGCATCGGCCTGCACCATGAAACAAAAAATGACAGCAATCATTGGTGGATACGCCAGCCGCTTGGTGCAGACTGGCAGCTGCGTATTGACCGGGATATGACGCATCATGAAAACGAAGTGGGCCTGATGTATCGTCTTCATGATTACATTGGATTGGAATATATTATATCTGACCATGACCATTGGCTCAGGATTGTCGGATATTTGTAAAAAAGGAGTAATGCCATTATGATGTCAGAAATGGGTAAAAAAAGAAATGTCAAAATTTTCTCCGGAGTCATCGCTCTGGTATTTGTATTGAGTATTGCCGGCTTGGCTGTCATGCAGATGGGAAATCCTGTCAATGCAGCACCGTCCAGCAATATCGGCGTAGTCGATACGAGCAAGCTGATTACACCGGATAATAAAGATGCGCAGGAAGCGCAAAAACAGCTGCAGCAGATTGCTGAAGACAGCCAAAAACAGTTTGAAGAACAGTCTGCCAACATGACAGATGAACAAAAACAGGAATTGTATCAAAAGATGCGCGATGAAGCTTCCAAAAAACAGGAAGATATTTACAAAGGCATCAAAGACAAAGTTGATACGGCTATTTCCAATGTAGCCAATACCAAAGGCCTTGTCTTGGTAGTCGATAAACGTGCAGTTCTCTACGGCGGCACGGATATTACGGACCAGGTTGCCAAACAGCTGAGCGACGCGCAATCTAACTAAGGAACGGGTACCGTATGAAACGGATATATGCGGTCGTTCTTGGCATTATCATTGTCGTGGCAGGCATCGGACTGGCTTGGCACTGCCTGCATAAACCGGCGGCAGAAACAGAGAAGGAAGCGGCCCCGGTCTATGCGTATGCAGATGTCGAGCATATCATGATGAGCCATCCCCGCTACAGCGAATATCACCGGCTGGAACTAGAATATAATGCCATGGTAGCCCAATATCAGTTTGAACAGTGGAATTATTCCCATAAAGCGGCAGCCGAAGGAATGTCGTCAGAAAAGTTTGCGTCAGTTGATACGGCAGGCACAGAAGCACTGAACCAGGAACTGCAGGCCAAAATCGCATTGAAAGAAAACGAGCTGAATCATGCGCTGCAGCAGCAGTATGAACAGCTGCTGAAAGAAAAAAAAGAAACCAATCCTGTAGTTTCTCATGAAAATACTCTTAAAATTGTTAATTTGCAGTTGAAGCTGCAGAATTTGGCTCTTTCAGCTGACGAAAAAGCAGCGGCGACGGCAGAGCTGAAGCGTCTCATGCGGGAAGACGGCACAGCGGTGCAGGACACGAAAGCCGTAACGGCAGAAATTGATGCGGCCATGGCACCGCGCCGGCAGCAGGCCAGGGAAGAACTGGAACAATACGGCAAAACCGTCAAGGCGGATTTGGAAAAGCGGCGTGCTGACAGCCATAATGCATTTCAGGTACAGCTCAAGGATCTGCAAGATCGTCCCGATCCGGCAGTATGGAACAGTCAGTGGAAAGAGAAGCTGGAAAGCAAAGAAAAAGAATTGAATACTGTCAAAGAAGAAATAATGGCAGATATCCGTAATAAAGCCAGTGAAGTGGCACAAGAACAGGGAATCGACATGATTTTCGGTGAATATGAAGCAGTCGGTACGGCTCTTGATGTCACCGATGACATTATTGCCAAACTGGCATAAGTAGGAGGCATTGCAACATGAAAAAAATATGGAAAGGGCTGGCAGCTGCTTTAATGACGGTCACATGCGCAGGCATGCTGGCTGGCTGCGGCAGCGAAGACAAAGTCGGCGTGGTGGATATGAGCCGCGTACAAAAAGAAGCGCCCCTCGTCCAGCAGTATAAAGAAAAAACAGAAGCAAAGCAAAAAGAAGTCATGAAAGAACTGCAGGATGCCAAAGGCACCATGTCTGATGAAGATTTTGCTAAAAAACAACAGCAGGCTGACCAGGAACTGAATATTTTTGGTGCCAGCATGCAGCGGCAGTTTATGACGGATGTGCAGAATAAAGCCGGAGAAATTGCCAAAGATAAAAAAATCGGCATCATTATGATGAAAGATGCGGCACCAAACGGCGGCATTGATGTTACCGATGATATTATAGCTAAATTGCAGTAAAGGGGTTGTCTACAGTGAAAAAAACAGTACAGGAATTAGCAGCATTTCTTGGCGGCACAGTAATAGGAAACGGGGATGCTGTCATTGAAGACGTTAAGGGGTTGGCAGAAGCAGGCCGGCAGGATATTACGTTTGCCGTAGATCCGTACACCGAATATTTGCCCCAGGTTCATGCCGGTGCCGTGATTGTAGAAAAAGAAGTGCCTGCCGGAGACAACACGCTCATCGTTGTAGAAAACCCTCGACTGGCTTTTTCACAGCTCCTCGTGCTTTTCCATCCGCGTCAATCTGTTGCCGGCGGGATTCATCCCACAGCCATTATTGATGACAGCGCTGTGATTGGCAAAGATACAGCAGTTATGGCGTATGCCGTCATTGGCAAGAATGTAAAAATCGGCGACAACTGCACGATTTACCCGTCCGTTTTTATCGGCGACAATGTCACGATTGGCAGCGATACGACGATTTATCCCGGTGCCGTCATTCATGAAAACTGTGTACTGGGACAGCGCAATGTCATCCGCGCTCATGCCGTTATCGGCGGCGAAGGATTTGGCTTTGCGACAGAAAACGGCAAGCACACGCGGATTCCTCAAATTGGCAATGTAGAAATCGGCGATGATGTGGAAATCGGTGCCTGCACCTGTATTGACAATGCAACGCTTGGCTCTACAAAAGTAGCCAGAGGCACGAAGGTAGACAACTTGGTTCATTTGGGACATAATGTCGAAATTGGTGAAGACTGCTTTATTATTGCGCAGACTGGGATTGCCGGCAGCACCAAAGCAGGAAATCATGTTATTTTTGCTGGCCAGACGGGCTGTACAGGTCATATTACAATCGGTGACAACGCAGTGTTTGCCGGCAAAACCGGGATTACAGGCAATATCAAAGGCGGCCAGATTTATGCAGGATTCCCGGCACGTCCGCATATGGAATGGAGCCGTACGCAGGTCTATTTGAAACACTTGCCGGAAATGGCGAAAACGATTAAAGCGTTGGAAAAAAAGATTGCCGAATTAGAAAAGAAGGCAGAAAACTAAGAGGCCGTCTATGTATACATTTATGAAAATCTTGAGCTTTCTGATTTGTCATATGCCCAAGAGCTTATGCCGCGGACTGGGACGTTTTTTGGGGATTTTCTTTTGGACATTCGTCCCGAAAAAACGAAAAAAATTGGCGCAGGACCAGATTCTTGCCTGCGGTATTACTGATGACGCGGCTAAGGCGATGGCGATTGCCAAGAAAAGTACGACGCGCTTTGGTCCGATGATTGTGGAAGTATTATCTTATCCGCGTTATACTAAAGACATATTGGACAGCAAGATTACCTTTCACGGCCGCGCGTATTTGGATGAACTGAAAAAAAGCGGTGAAGGAGCTGTGTTTATGGCATCCCATGCCGGCAACTGGGAACTGCTCGGTGCCGTGCTGGCGATGAATGGCTACCCGCTTATTTCTGTTGCCCAGGAACAGAACAGTAAAAGTGCCGATACATTCATCAATGAATACCGTGCGATGATGAAGCAGCATGTGACGTATAAAACAGGGATTCGGGATATGATTCGCTTTTTGGCTGATGGGCACTATATTGGCCTGCTGATGGATCAAGATCCGGGATTTGCCGGGGTCATGGTCAAGTTGTTTGGCAGAGATACGCTGACAGCCGACGGCCCGGCTAAATTGGCAGGCATCCGAAACTATCCGATTTTATCTATTTTCATTCATGAAGATCGGCCGTATCATCATGTAGTAGAGGTATTGCCGCCTATTCGGCCGTATCCGGCTGGGGCCGTTCTTTCTAAAGAGGAAAAGAAGAAGGCCATGTACGATGTGACGCAGCAGCTCAACGACCGTTTGGAAGCGCATATCCGCCAGTATCCGGAAGATTGGTTCTGGCTGCATAATCGGTGGAAATGGACCAATCGATATAAAGAGAAACATCATCTGCAGTAATGGTGCCAACGCTGAAAAAGAGCTGCATACCAGTAACTGCCGGCGTCGTGCAGAGGCATGCGGCAGGCGTTAGCTTTTTTAAAACGAATCACGTAAATACATACTAAGAAAAAGGGGTTGTCTTCGTGCGGCAGCCCCTTTATGATATAATAAAAGATAAAGAATAGGTAAACATTCTTCATTGGGGGATGCTGGATAGGAGAGATGACTTGTGAAAGAAGAACAGTCAGGGCAATACCGGAACACGGTACATGAATTGCCTCGCCATCATACGGTATTGCTGCAGCAATACACGCAGCCCTTGGCCGATATTTTTAAAGTACTTGGCGACCCGACACGGCTGCGCATTCTTCATACATTGATGGAAGGGGAACGGTGCGTACGGGATATTGCTGAACAGATTCAAATGGGACAGTCCGCTGTTTCCCATCAGCTGCGGATTTTGCGGGATGCCCGGTTAGTGCAGTTTCGCCGTGACGGCAAAGTAGTATATTATTCTCTTGCTGATAATCATGTATTTACGCTGCTGGCAGTAGGTTTAGAACATGTAGCTGAATAGGCAGTATATGAAGGAGGAAACAGCGTGTATATTTGTTTGATGCGCCATGGGAAAGCAGAACCACTGAATGCCGGGGCGGCGGATAGAAGCCGTGAACTGACGGCGCAGGGAAAAAAGCAGGTCCAAACGATGATTCAAACGGCACGGCAGTGGTGGCCGGACGGCAAAACGGTATTATGGTCCAGCCCGTATGTACGGGCTTGCCAGACGGCAGTATATTTTAACAGCGTCATTCCCTATGAATCATTCCATACCCATGAAGCGATTGCCGGCGGCGTATTGGAATCTGTGTATACAGATATTCTTTGCAGCAGCGATGCCGATGTATTGTGCATTGTAGGGCATTCTCCATATCTAGATCAATGGGTCCGCCAATGGACCGGCATGACGATTGACTTTAAACCGGGAAGCATGGCCCTGCTGGATTATGATGCATATGGAGGACCGGCAGGTTCGGCGTCCTTATTATTGTATATGCAGCCAAGCGGCGCTGCGTTGTTCACCCCGCAGGAGAATAGGAGATGAAGTTTTTATGATGAAACACGTTTTATCCATTGCCGGTACAGATCCTTCCGGCGGTGCCGGCGCAGCAGCAGACTGCAAAACAATTTGTGCCCACGGCTGTTTTGCCTTAAATGTCATTACGGCTGTCGTATCCCAAAATACCCAGGGCGTGCGGGGATATATGGATGTGACGCCGGAACTGATTGCTTCGCAGATGGATGCGGTGTTTGAAGATATTTCTGTCGATGCAGTCAAAATTGGCATGGTCAGCAATCCGGATACGATTCGCATCATTGCGAAAAAAATAAAGCAGTATCAGCCGCCGATTGTAGTTGTCGATCCCGTTATGGTAGCTACCAGCGGCCATCGTCTCCTGCAGCCGGAAGCCGAACAGACGCTGCAGGACGTATTGATTCCGCTGGCAGATGTATTGACGCCGAATATTCCCGAAGCTGAAGTGCTGACTGGCCGGACTATTCGGTCCTGTGAAGAAATGGAACAGGCAGCAAAAACGATTGCGGCTATGGGAGCGAAGGCTGTATTAGTTAAAGGCGGCCATCGTCTGACGGATGCGACAGATGTCTTGTATGACGGGCAGCGCTGGTATCATTTTGCAGGAAAACGGGTGCAGAGTACTAGTACACACGGCACGGGATGCACGTTATCCAGTGCGATTGCTTCCAATCTTGCCAAGGGCAGACCGTTGGAAGAAGCCGTGAGAGATGCAAAAGAGTACGTCTTCCAGGGAATTTGTCATGCCGAACCGATTGGCAAGGGACATGGACCGCTCAATCACTTTTACGCATGGAACAGCAGTGAACTGTAAGCGTATAAAAATATTTTAGGCTTGGCTATTGATTTAATTATTGCTGCTTGCTATACTCAGAAAAAAGCCGTAAAAAAAAGAGGCGAATAACGAATAGTTTCAGTCAGGAAGGAGAATGTATAATGAAATTTTCATGGAAACGCACATTTTTTACAGCCGCAGCTTGCTTCATGATAGGAACGTCCGCATGGGCTGCCGCGCCGGCAGACACGTATAAGGAAGCTGTCAACAACATGATAAACCACCCGCAGGGAGAATATACGATGCAGGTTCAGGCTAAGATGCCTGTTGTCGGTGAAGGACACGCAAAGGCCGTATGGGATATTCAGGCAGAACCATTTGCCGGTAAAGTGGCTTTTTCTGCATCAGCTCTAGGCCAGTCTACACCGACTGTACAGGGGTATATTGAACAAGACGGGAAAAAACTGGTATATTATTATGATGGCCAGTATGCTAAACTGGACGACAGCAAAAATAACAAAAATACATGGGTCAAGAACACGATTGATTTAAAGAGTGCCGAACCTGTGGCTAAACAAATTGCCGGCGTGCATAATGTATTGTCCGGTGTCAAAGATGTAGCTGCCAATGGCGATACCTATACCGTTACGTATGATATGTCCCAGCTGTACACCGCCGGGGATGAAAAAGAATGGATAAAACACGGTGTAAAAGACAGTGACGCTAAAATCTTAAAAGACGTTTTGCTGGCACTGCAGCAGGCAGGAGATGTCAAAGCGACAGTTACGATTGATTCTGCTGCGAAACGGATTACGAAGATTGACATACCGCTGACAGTTCACATCCGCAGCCTGATGGCTGCTGTCATGAATAACAGCAGTTCAGCTTTAAAAGATAGAGAAGATGTTTTAAAATTCATCAATGTAAGTGAAATTTCTTTATCGATTGAATGTACGGCATTGCCGCAGGGGCTGGATGTATCAGTTCCTAAAGATGTAAAGAAGCACGCAAAAGAATATAAATAAGCAGTTCAGCTATGAGGCAATATCATACCAATGGCGTATTTTGGGATGATATTGCCGTTTTTTTATTATTTCCTATGAATAAAAATCATTAAAAAACAGAATTTTTGCGAAATACATCTGTTTTACACGAAATTTTTGCTCAATTTGTAGAAAATTGCCTGCATATTATTGACATAGAAAGAGAAATAACGGAAAATATGAGAGAAGGATAAATCCAGGATTGTTCGTTATATCTGAAGACAAACGTCCAGCCATGGTAAAGAGCGGCTGGCAGTGGATGGTTTGTCTGTGAAGGCGAGTCTCTTTGGGGGGACTGTTTGATGCAGTGAGAACGGATAAAATTTATTATGGGAGGTAACTATTTTGGCTAAAAAGGAAAAACTTATGGTCATTCCTTTGGGCGGGCTGGGTGAAATCGGCAAAAACATGACAGTCATCCAATACGGCAATGATATTATTGTCATTGATGCTGGCTTGGCCTTTCCTGATGATGATATGTTCGGCATTGATTTGGTTATTCCTGATATGAGTTATTTGATTGAAAACAGGGATAAAGTTCGGGCTGTCGTCATTACTCATGGACATGAAGATCACATTGGCAGCTTGGCATATTTGCTGAATGAAGTCAATGTACCTGTCTACGCTACGAAGCTGGTATGCGGCCTTATTGAAGGCAAATTAAAGGAAAATCATATTACAAATTACGAATTGAATGAAGTGCATCACGGCGATGAAGTGCAGATTGGTTGTATGAAAGTTGGATTTATCCATACGAACCATTCTATTCCCGATGCGAGTGCATTGTATTTCAAGACACCTGTAGGGACGATTGTTCATACGGGGGACTTCAAAATGGATTTGACGCCTGTTGACGGGCTGTTGATGGATATTCACAAATTCGCAGAATTGGGACGGCGCGGCGTGCTGCTGCTCATGTCGGACAGCACGAATGCAGAACGGCCCGGATATACGGAATCAGAAATGACCGTAGGCCATGCATTCCGCAAGGCATTTCGGGCTGCCAAAGGCCGTATTATTTTGGCGACATTTGCTTCCAACATTTCCCGTATCCAGCAGGCTATCAATACAGCCGTACAGTTTAAGCGCAAGGTTACCGTGTTGGGACGCAGTATGGTCAACAACGTGCAGATTGCCATTGAATTAGGCTACTTGGATGTACCGGAAGGCGTTTTGATTGAGCCGGATGAACTGAACCGCTATCCGGAAGATCAAGTGTTAATCCTGACGACGGGCAGCCAGGGGGAACCGATGGCAGGGCTTTCGCGCATGGCCTCAAATAACCACCGCAGCGTCAGCATCATTCCCGGTGACACCGTTATTATTTCAGCCACGCCGATTCCGGGCAATGAAACCGGCGTAGGCCGTACGATTGATAACCTGATGAAACTGGGGGCTACGGTTATTGCCGGCCGGGATAAGAAAATCCACGTATCCGGCCATGCGAGCCAGGAAGAATTAAAACTGATGCTGGACTTGATTCGGCCGAAGTATTTTATTCCTGTACACGGCGAATACCGTATGCTCAAGCAGCACGGGGATTTGGCTGTCATGATGGGCGTAAACAAAGATCATGTTCTCATTGGTGACAACGGGCAGATTTTTGAATTTTCCAACCGGTCCGGCCATAAGACAGGTCATGTCAACGCCGGCCGTGTCTTTGTCGACGGCTTAGGTGTCGGCGATGTAGGGAACATCGTTATTCGCGACCGTCAGCAGCTGGCTATGGAAGGGGTCGTTATCGTCGTCATGACCCTGGCCAAGGGAACGAGCCATGCGTTGGCTGGACCGGATATTGTATCCCGCGGTTTTGTCTATGTTCGTGATTCGGAAGAATTAATCAGTGAAGCCCATGACCGCGTCGCAGCCGTATTGGAACGCTGTGAAGCTGGAAATATTCGTGAATGGGCTGTTATCAAATCACAAGTACGGGATACATTGAGCCGCTACTTGTATGAAAAAACCCGTCGGCGTCCGATGATTCTGCCGATTATTATGGAAGTATAGAAATTATATAGCATGTATGGACAGCGGAGGTATTTTGCCTCCGCTGTTTACGGTGATAGGGCATGCAGCCATCTGCCCAGGCACAGCCTGTTTTGCAGGTATGCTGCTGTATCATCCGCATAAGAGAAGGGAGAGAATGTTATGGAACAGAAGCGTGTGACACCGATTACAACAGCGGGGTGTTTTGCTGCTATTATGTTGATTTTAGCGCTTCTTAGTACCTATCTGCCGTTTTTTTCATTTATCGGCTATTTTATCATGCCGATTCCAATGACCATTTTGTTTGTAAAATACGGACTGCGGCAGGCTGTCATGCTGGGCGTCACTGCCGGCATTCTGATGGGGATTTTTATTGACCCGCTGACTGCGGTCGTGCAGATTGCCACGTTTGGCGCCGTAGGTATTGCCATGGGGGCAGGCTTTAAGGAAAAATGGCCGCCGGCTAAGCTCCTTATGGGCGTAACGGCGGCACTCATCAGCACGGCTATTGGCCTGATGGCACTGATGTATGCCGTTATGGATGTCAACATTGTCGCCATGCTGCGGGATGTGTTTGACACGTTTATGCAGGAAGCACTGCAGCAGTATCAAGCCAGCGGCATGTCGGAAATCCAACTGGCTGAAACGAAAGCCCAGCTGGAAGAAGTGCGGCGCCAGCTGCCAACTATGCTGCCCATGTTTCTTTGTTTGTCCATGGCGATTATTGCCTATGTAAATGTGAAGGTTTCCCAATTTTTCCTGCAGCGGCTGGGATTTGATGTTAGGCCTTTTTTGCCAATTCGTTATTGGGAAATGCCGCGTGGTGTGATATACTTATACATATTGGCATTGGTTATGAAATATTGGGGGACAACCCGGTCTATCGACTGGCTGAACAGTATCGGGCTGAACCTTAATCAAATGGCATTCTTTTTCATTTGTATTCAAGGCCTTGCCTTTTTGTTTTATTTCCTCGACCGCCGCTTTCATATCAGCACAGGTCTGCAGGCAGTCATCATTGTTTTGTTTTTTGCTATGCCGGTCTTTTCTTATGCTGCCTTTGTGATGGGCTTGATAGATATGCTTGCCAATATTCGTAAAAAACAAAACATGACGTAACACGCAGGGGGCGGAAAAATGTTTAAAAAATTGCTGTCAAGACGAAATGAAGAACCTGTTTTTCTGATTATGGTCTTGCTGCTCGCTGTCATTGCCATATATAATTGGGTTATTGCGTTGCTGGCGCTGATTTTGATTATAGGCGCTTATGTACTGACGCGTAAGAATACGACAGAACGAAACCGGGAAATCAGTCAGTTTTTTGATGCGATTTCCCAAAGCGTAGATCAGGCATCTACGTATGCAGTGCAAAACCTTCCGATTGGGATTGCCATTGTAGATATGCAGTCCAGTCTTTGCTGGGCCAACAGCGTATTTCGCGACTGGGTTGGCGATATAGACAATGACCAGAAACTAGATCATATTATGCCGAACCTTAATATCGATAAGTTTTGGGGAAAGTTTGGCTATTTCTTTGAACATATTGGCGAGCGGTATTACCGTGTCGTGTACAAGTATTTACAGACAGAAGGGTCTGATGATGACAACTATCTAATTCTTTATTTTGAAGATATTACGGAAACAGAAATTCAAAAGATGAACTGCATTGCTTCAGTGCCCGTGTTTTGTGATATTGAAATCGACAATATGGAAGAAGTCGCCAAAGGGCTGTCAGCAGTACAGCAGGCTACGTTATGGACCAATGTCAATAACTGCCTGCTGGATGAATTGACGGCAGTAGACGGCTTTGTCCGTTCGTACGGCAATGAAAAATATTTTGCCTGCCTGAGCCGCAAAGCATTGAATACACTAAAGGAAGAAAACTTTTCTTTTTTGGAAAAAATCCGCATGATTCATACAGTAAACCGTATTCCTGTGACACTGAGTATCGGCGTGGCTGCTTTTCCGGAAGAAGTTATGACGGCAGGCTTGGCCAATTTTAACGAACTGGCAGACAAAGCACGGGCCGGGCTGGATTTGGCGTTGGGCCGCGGCGGCGATCAGGTTGTCGTCTACGAAGAAGACGGGTCCCCGCATTTTTACGGCGGCAAAACACGATCAGTTGAAAAAAATACGCGTGTCCGGGCCAGAGTGGTAGCCCAAGCTATTCGGGAACTCATTGATACCAGTGAATGCGTCCTCATTATGGGACATGAACGGGAAGATTATGACAGCATCGGCGCGGCTGTCGGCGTGGCGCATATGGCGCGCTTGGTCGGCAAGCCTGTTCACATTGTCGTCAGCAAGCAGACGGACGCGATTTGCCGTTTGGAAAAACAGATACTCGACGTACCTGCCTTTAAAGATTTGCTTATTTCAGCAGAGATGGCGCAGGATTTGTGCAACAGTCAGACGTTGCTGTTTATCGTGGATACGCACCGGCCGGATATGACCGTTTCTCCTGCCTTGATTGATAAGACAGACCGGCGTGTTGTCATTGACCATCATCGCCGCAGCAGTGACTTTATAAAAAAACCGCTGCTTACCTATACAGAACCGTCCAGTTCTTCTACGAGTGAATTGGTCACGGAACTGCTGCAGTATTATCAGGAAGATATTGAACTGGAAAAAATTGAAGCGACAGCCTTGTATGCCGGTATTATTGTCGATACGAAAAACTTTGCCGTGCAGACCGGCGTGCGCACCTTTGATGCGGCCGCGTACTTGCGGCGCAGCGGTGCAGATCCGGAAATTGTGCGGGAACTGTTCAGCTTTGATTTTGAAACCGTGCGGGACAGGGCACGCATCTTATCCGATGCCAAGATTGACAACGGTATTGCTATGGCGGTCTGCCCGGCGGGTACACAAAATGTGACCATCGTAGCGGCTCAGATTGCCGATACGCTGATTAATATAGATAATGTTTCAGCCAGCTTTACGTTTTATGAATTAAATACGGACTGCATCGGCATCAGCGCGCGTTCCAAAGGCGAAATCAATGTACAGCTGGTCATGGAAGCGTTGGGCGGCGGCGGACATCGTACGGTAGCAGGTGCCCAACTAAAAGACCGTTCCGTCGAGGAAGCCCAGGATGATGTCATGGCTGCATTGCATGAAGTACTAAATAAAAATAAGGAGAATGAAAAAGAATGAAAGTTATATTACTGCAAGATGTCAAAAAATTAGGAAAAAAAGGGGAAATCATAGAAGTATCTGAAGGATACGGCCGTAACTTTTTGCTGCCCCGTAAATTAGCGGCCCCCGGTACGGCAGAAAACATTAACAATGCCAAACAAAAACAGGCTGCTGCTAAGCACAAAGCACAGGTTGCATCGGATGAAGCCGTTATTTTGGCAAGCCAGCTGAAAAAGGTTGAATTGACAATTCCTGTAAAAGTAGGTGAAGGCGGCAAGGTATTTGGTGCCATTACCGGCAAAAATATCAGTGAAGCGGCAAAAAAACAGTACGATATTGATTTGGACAAGAAAAAAGTCGAAATTAAAGAACCGATTAAATCATTAGGAACATATGATGTCGTTATTCGTGTACATCCTTCTATCACGAGTGTCATCAAAGTTCATGTTGTAGAAGGATAAAACAGACCGGATGCCGATAGCTATGTTGGCAACAAGGGGATATAATGAAAGAATTACTGGATAAATTATTACAGCGCCATAAGTATCTGGAACCGACGGCGGAGGAAGAACTCCGCCGTCAGGTCAATGTGCTTTACGGCGCTTTTACTAGTCTGATAGGTTCTGAAAAAATGGTGCTGCGTGCCAGCAAATACGCTGCGCTGTCGTATGTCCATTCGGAAGATCCCAGACGGCGCTTAGTGGGACTGCAGCGCCTCGTGTATGAAGATGCTTCGTATGACAAGCTGCCGCAGGATGACGAAGTAATTGACGTACTCAATGAATTAGAAAATATTTTGGCAGAAATGCTGGCACGGCAGGCTGTGGAAGACCGGTTGGAAAAGAAAATTTCCCAGCGTATGGAAGAAAAACAGCAGGAATATGTTCAGGAAATCAAAATGCAGCTGATTCGCGAAGAACTGCACGATGTAGAAACGCCGCAGTCCAAACGAAAGCTGGAAGAACTGAAGCGGCTGGATACGGTGCACCTAAACGAATCGATTATGCAGCGCGTTCGGCCTAAAACGCTCCGGGCTGTTGTGGGACAGGAACGAGCCGTCGAATCGATGCAGAGCAAATTAGCTTCGGCGTATCCACAGCATTTGCTGCTGTACGGACCGCCGGGAGTAGGAAAGACGACAGCGGCACGCATTATTTTGAAAGAAGCGAAGCAGCTGCCGTTTACGCCGTTTGGTCCGGATGCCCCGTTTGTTGAAACAGACGGCACGACACTGCGCTGGGACGCCAGAGATATGACGAATCCGCTTATCGGCTCTGTTCATGACCCGATTTATCAAGGCGCGCGGCATGATTTGGCAGATACCGGCATTCCGGAACCAAAGCCGGGATTGGTTACAGAAGCGCACGGCGGAATTCTTTTTATTGACGAAATCGGTGAAATGGATCCGATGCTGCTCAATAAACTGTTGAAGGTATTGGAAGATAAGAAAGTAAAATTTGAATCAGCGTACTACGATGAAGAAGATCCCAACGTACCTCAGTACATTAAGAAACTGTTTGCCGAAGGCGCGCCGGCTGATTTTGTCCTGATTGGCGCAACGACGCGGGACCCGTCGGAAATCAATCCGGCGATTCGTTCCCGCTGCGCAGAAATCTTTTTTGAACCGCTGATTCCGCAGGATATACAAACGATTGTAGAACAGGCAGCAAAAGAACTGCAGGCGGATCTGGAAGACGGAGCGGCCCAGCTTATCAGCTCGTTTACGATTGAAGGCCGAAAAGCCGTCAATATTTTGGCAGATGCCTACGGATTGGCTGTGTATCAGGCAGGGCGCAAAGACCATGTGGTCATTACGCGGCAGCATGTACACCGCGTCGCGCAGATTAGCCGCTTGGTGCCGTACGTGATGAAAAAGGCATCGGATATACCGGCTGTTGGCAAAGTGTTTGGCCTGGGTGTTTCCGGGTATTTGGGCTCGGCGATTGAAATTGAAGCCGTAGCTTTTCCGGCGCGCGTTCCCGGCAAAGGGTATTACCGGTTTAACGACACGGCCGGGTCGATGGCCAAAGATTCCATGTTCAATGCCGCAGCAGTTGTTCGCGGTATAACGGGAAAAGAACTGTCTGATTATGATGTCCATATCAACTTTGTCGGCGGCGGCAACATTGACGGGCCGTCAGCCGGCTGTGCTATTACGACGGCATTGATTTCGGCCATTACCCATACGCCGGTACGCCAGGACATAGCACTTACAGGTGAAATTTCCGTACAGGGAAATGTGAAGCCCGTTGGCGGTGTCTTTGAAAAGGCATATGGTGCGAAACAAGCTGGCATGAAGGGGATTATTATTCCGAAAGAAAATGAACAGGATATTCCGGCACATCATTTGGCACTGCAGATATACAGTGCCGCAACCATACAGGATGTGCTGGATTGGATGCTGGTAAAATAGGAGAGTAAAACAGTATGGAACAACGTATTCCACCGCAAAATGTAGAGGCGGAACAAGCAGTCTTGGGAGCTATGATGCTTGACCATAATGCCGTCATTACGGCGATGGAAAAGCTGACTCCCAATGACTTCTATCGGGAAGTACATCGGATTATCTTTGAAGCGATGGAGCATCTGCACCATGAAAATAAAGAAATCGATGTCATCACGCTTCCGGAAGAATTGCGGCGCATGAAAAAATTAGATGATGTCGGCGGCATTGAATATATTTTGAGTTTGCCGAATCTTGTTGCTACGGCGGCTAATATTGAATATCATGCCAATATTGTGTCAGAAAAAGCGTTGGCGCGTAATCTGATTACGACTTGTACGGATTTGACAGCTGCTGCCTACGACGGCGAAAAAGAACCGGAAGATTTGCTGGATGATGCCGAACGGCGGATTTTGCAGCTGTCAGAAAACAAAAACCGCGGCGATTTTTCTCCTGTAGGGGCCGTAGTAGAAGAAACGTTGGATAAAATTACCAAGCTCTACGAAAATAAGGCCGGTCTTACAGGACTGCCAACGGGGTTTCGCGATTTGGACCGCATGACGTCGGGCTTGCAGCCTTCTGATTTGATTTTGGTAGCAGCCCGTCCGAGTATGGGGAAGACGGCGTTTACCTTGAACATTGCCCAAAACGTCGGCGTGCGCCAACATAAGACCGTAGCGTTCTTTTCCTTGGAAATGTCGCAGGAACAGCTTGTACAGCGTATTTTGTGCCAGATTTCCCATATTGATTCGCAAAAGCTGCGCACAGGACAGCTGAACAGCGATGAAGAATGGACCCGCTTAACCGATGCCTGCGACAAACTGTACCAGGCACCGATTTATATTGATGACACGCCGGGCATTTCCGTTGCGGAAATGCGTTCTAAGGCCAGACGATTAAAGTCCGAACACGGCTTGGACCTCATTGTGGTCGATTATCTGCAGCTCATGCAGGGCCGCAACGCCGAAAGCCGCCAGCAGGAAATTTCTGAGATTTCCCGTTCGTTAAAAGCTTTGGCGCGGGAATTAAAAGTGCCGCTGATTGCTTTGTCACAGCTCAGCCGAAGCGTAGAAAGCCGTCAGGACAAACGGCCTATGCTGAGTGACCTGCGAGAATCCGGGGCGCTGGAACAAGATGCTGATATTGTATCATTTCTGTATCGGGAAGATTACTACGACAAAGAAACAGAAAATCAGCATATTACAGAAGTTATCTTAGCAAAACACCGCAATGGTCCTGTTGGCTCGATTAAATTGTATTTTAAAGGGGAATACACGTTGTTCCTTAATTTGGATACGACACATGAAGACCATGCATAACAAAAAAAGGGATACCGCTTGTCCGGCAGCGTGCTGCCAGTACAAGGCATCCCTTTTTTCGTATCAAGGAGGACTGGTACATGGATAAGGAAAAGAAATTAAGGACGGCAGCGGCAGCCGTTGTCGTCCTGTTTGCAGCAGTTATTACAGGCTCTGTCCTTTCACAGACAGAATGGGCAGAAGGCTCGCTAAACTTGTCTCAAGAAAAAAAAGTCGCTGTCATCCGCGTCAGCGGAACGATTGTCGGCGGTGACCAAGAGCCGATGGGACTGGGAAATACGTCGGCAACGACATCAGGCGCGCTGATGCGGCAGTTTCGCAAAGCGAGAAAGGATGACAGCGTAAAAGCCGTCCTTCTCCGTATAGACAGCCCTGGCGGCAGTGCCGCAGCGACCCAGGAAGCAGCGGAAGAACTGCAGCGCCTGAAAGAAGACGGTAAGCCTGTCGTCGTATCGATGGGAGATACGGCAGCATCCGGAGCTTATTGGCTGGCTGCATACGGTGATAAGATTTATGCGAATCCTTCGACCATTACAGGAAGTATCGGCGTCTATATGTCGTATTATGATTTACAGGGATTAAGCCAGAAAATCGGTATTAGCGAAGAAAAAATTAAATCCGGCGCGCATAAAGATATTTTCTCCCCGTTCCGGCCCATGACAGACGAAGAACGTCAAATAACGCAGGATATGGTCAATACGATGTACGAACAGTTTGTACATGTAGTAGCAGAAGAACGGCACATGGATGAAAGCACGGTGCGTACGCTGGCAGACGGCAGAGTATTTACGGGTGAGCAGGCTCAAAAAGCCGGTCTTGTCGATGAAATGGGCAACTATTATGATGCCTTGGCGTATGCAGGTCAACTGATACACGCAGACTCAGATCGCGTACCGATTACTACCTATACAGATGATTTTAGTGTGCGGCAGTTATTGCAAGGCCATATATCATCCCTGCAGTATATCCAGTCTGCCATGGGAGTACAGCAAGATATACCCTTGCCGCTGCTGATTATGAAAGGGGTATGGCAGCATTGAAACAGTATATAGAAGAAGCGATGATATTGGCATACGATTTGGTAACGGCTCCGAAAACGGCATTGACGACGATTACCCAGGAACAACGGCTTTATGAAGGCTGGATGATATGGTTTTTATCGACGCTGCTGTCGGTTTTGTCTGTCTATGTGCAGTGGGATCGGGCAGGTGTATGGCTGCTTATCGCGGCATATGGAGGCGGCGTCGTGATATTGCTGACAGAAGCGGCACTGCTCCATGGAACGGCCCGGCTCCTTGGCGGCAGCGGCTCGTGGAAAGGTATATTGGCTGCACTGGGATTTTGCGGTATTCCTGCCAATATCGGCACGCTGGCAGGAACGTTTGCATTTATTTTGCCGGCTGGGTTGGTTGGTCTTGCGGCTTTTTTCTCAGGCCTTTGGGTGCTTGTTTTGATTGTACTGGCACTGCAGGCCAACTATGGGCTAAGCATGGGGCGGAGTATTGCCGCTGTCCTGCTGCCGATTATTTTTCTGGCTGGTGTATTCGTTTTATTTTGCGTCTATGTTGTCGTTTCCGTTGCTTCCGTTTTTATGTAGTTCTTTTAAGCAGTCCATATTGCGCAGCAGCGTTTTTTTGCCGCGCCAGGCGAATGCGCGCGAGCCAAAGAATTTTTGGAATTGTTTGTTGGAAAGGGATTCCAGCTCTTTTCGGGAGAGAAAGGTGATGCGGTCCTGCTGAAATGCAGGAAGCGGCGTCAGCGGTACATTTTGATTTAAAGGGCAGACATCTTGACAGACATCACAGCCGAAAATAAGCGGCGTTTTGCTCATGACTTTTTGTTCAGGCAGCGTAAAGCTGCCTTTTTTTTGTGTCAAATAGGACTTGCACAGCTGATAGTCATACGTGCCGGACGCAAAGCACTGGCCCGGGCAGGCTGCATGACAGGCACCGCAGTGCAGGCATTCTTTATCTGTCGGTGTATCCGGCTGAAAAGGAATGGAAGTTAGAATGCTGCCGATAAAAAAGTAAGAACCATACGTATCGTTAAAGAAGCAGTGATTATCCCCGTAAAAGCCCAATCCTGCTTCATAAGCCAGCCAGCGGTCAGCCAGCGGCGACGTATCGACGATAGCTGTATGTTTGCTGCCGGGATAGTGCTCGGTCAGATACGATATGATACGGTCCAAATAACGGTGAACGACCGGGTGATAATCATAGCAGCGGCAGTACTGGGATAAGTTGGCATGCAGATCGCGTCCGCCGTAGTAGGGAAAGAGAATGACAATAATGGACTGACATTCCGGCAGTACGGATACAGGCATATACCGTTCCGGTCCCTGACCGGAAGCCAAGGGGCAAATAGGAATCGTGCCTGCCTGCGGGGGTACAGGCAGTTGGGCCGGTGCAATGCCCAGACAATCGAGGTGCAGGGACGCGGCGAAAGCTTTGAGGGAAGTCGTTTCTATCATCATATACAAAATCTCCTGGAAAAGTAAAAAAAATTTAAAATACCTCTTGCAATTTACTATACAGTATAGTATACTATCCAAGTCAGCGGTTTTAAAGAACTTTTTGAAGCGGCTTGGAGAAAACATGAAAATGGATTTCTCAAGAGCGTTCAAAAAGAAATAAAAAAACTTCTGAAAGTGCTTGACAGAACGAAGTGCTTCTGATAAAATAAGTTACGTTCCGTTAAGCAAACGAAACAAACCGAGCCGACGTAGCTCAATTGGTAGAGCAACTGACTTGTAATCAGTAGGTTGTAGGTTCAAGTCCTATCGTCGGCTCCAATTATCTGGTGGGGTTCCCGAGTGGCTAAAGGGAGCAGACTGTAAATCTGCCGGCGACTGCCTTCGAAGGTTCGAATCCTTCCCCCACCACCAACTTTTTCATCGCGGGGTGGAGCAGTTGGTAGCTCGTCGGGCTCATAACCCGAAGGTCGTAGGTTCAAGTCCTGCCCCCGCTACCATATTTTTTTGTTATGCAGTGAAAACTACATATAGATGCTTTGAGCGGTGTTAAGCTGTTGTAGCTCAGTCGGTAGAGCGTATCCTTGGTAAGGATAAGGTCACCGGTTCAATCCCGGTCAATAGCTCCAAACATGGCGGCTTAGCTCAGTTGGCTAGAGCATGCGGTTCATACCCGCAGTGTCCAGAGTTCGAATCTCCGAGCCGCCACCACATTTATAACCTCGTCTAACGAGGTTATTTCTATATGCAATAAAAATTTTTCTTTTTTTTAGAGAAAAAATATCTATTGTGTGTTAGAATACAGATAGTAAGTTGATTTTTCCTAAAGGAGGAAATGAGTAAAATGGCTAAAGAACATTACGAAAGAACCAAACCGCATGTTAACATTGGTACTA